>Ga0222651_1000183_pt1 | contig 48437 bp, 43 predicted proteins | sample AntAcemetagen369_FD_179855 | JGI IMG/M metagenome (GOLD analysis project Ga0222651, IMG submission 179855) | Saline water microbial communities from Ace Lake, Antarctica - #369 | ecosystem: Environmental > Aquatic > Non-marine Saline and Alkaline > Saline | place: Antarctica: Ace Lake...
ATCCTTCTGGTTTGTTTTTGTTTTTCTCGTAAATTAATTCTAACAAATCCAGAAGGGTTTTTATCACTTTATTGTATTTTTATCCTTTATTTTCAATGAGATATGGGTTTCCGGACAGGAACTAGTTCGTTAAAATGCTGGAGCTCTCTGTTTAGATTTTTCAGGTCTTTAGAAAAATATTCAAGATCATCAGCATTTTCCCGTCTCGGGATCAGGATAGCCAGCTCGGCGACATATCCTTCAAGCTCATCGGCTTCAATATTTAGTCGTTCAAAACCAGCAATGAGTTGATCAATTCCCTCACGAAAGCTCTCAAGCTCAGAATGCATTTCGGTTATATCTTTCTGCACCAATGCTGGAGTGACTTCGAGCTGACTGAAACTCTCCTCTATTCTAGCCTTGAGAGATCCGCCTAAGAGACCTGAGCCGCCAATCTCTTCAATTATCTGTTGCTTTGTGACAGGCCTCTCAGATGACTCTACCCTCTCAAGAGAACTGAGCAATTTGTCTTTGCTGATGCCGATTTGCTCTTGGTATTGCGCCTGATTCGGTTGGTTGATTGAGTTCTGAAGAGCTGACGTCAGTTGTTGAAGTTCTGAAAGCAAACTGAGGGTGTCAATCTCCTTCCGTAATTCAAGACAGGTTGCATGGAGCTGTTCAGCATTCAATGTTAGTTACCTCGATATTTGTTAAGACGTATAACACCTTGTTAATCGGCGTACCGTTCCAGGCCTCGTTTGCGAAAAAATGGCGAAGACATTCGCAAACGAGGCCTGGAACGGTACGTCCGAGCGAAGTGACCAAAGGGAACGTAGCGACTTCAACAACATGTTAGCTGGCGCCTTCGTCGATTCTATATACGAATTGAGATTTCCCGAGATCAAAAGTTACAGTCTTCTTAACCGAATCATATTGGATTAACTCTCTGGCCGGTCGCTTCACTATAGTTGGGTCTACGTAATCAAGTTCAAACTTCAATTCGGTGATTATCTCACTCCCCCCTCTCTTGTCGCGTTCAATATCTATACTGAAAAAGTCGAAAAACGTAGCAGAATCTTTATCAAACGAATCCGCCCAAGGACCAAGTCCGGCTGTTAGGTCTGATCCGGGAATCTTGATGTATGTATATATCCAAACACTCCCGGTGTTTTCTCGTTTAAGTTCTTTGAAATTTTCCGGCAGATCTGTCCACTCACCTCTAGGAATCAAAAATGCCTTTCTGTCTCGCTTGAGATTATTCAGATATCCCATCATTTCTATCGCTGTCGCAGCATACTCTAATGCTCGCTCTTCCCCAATCGCTAGCGCTGAAGATTGCTCGTGTGCAATCTTATTGCGAAGAACCCTCATGTCATGAAGAAGTTTAATCTGTTGTGGCGAGACTTCTCCTTCTCGTTCTAGATGTTCGATGTTGTGTATCGGAGATCTATATGAAGGCGGGTCGGGGGAGATTGCAAGTCTGGCTACAGCAGAAGAAAGTGCTGTTTCCAGAACGGACCATGCTAGCAATATTGCTGCTGGTGGTGCGGTTTCGACGGTATCTAGGATCTGTTCCTCGAGGGAAGAAAACACAGTGTTAGTCTCGCTATCGCTTATAAACTCTATCACCGTGTTTTCCTGCTTCGTGATGCTGTCTGCTTGCGACTTTAGTTTATCAAATTCAAGTTCGAAATCTTTATACTTCAGATGTCCAATCTTCTCTATCAAACTACCCACTTGACCTCTAAGCATGAACAGCACAGCGAGTGTGGTCAGGGGCCACGAAACGTTTTCTACTATGTGTGCGATAAATTGTTTCCAGTCCATGCGTTTAGCCTGCTAACAACATAGTGTTCGCCAAAAACGGCGAATAACATTGATTCCTGAATTTTGTCTTCTCATATCAAAAGGTTAACGTAAAAGGCAGTCAAGGCCCAAGTGCCAATCAATAGTTAATCGCCAAAAGTGGCTACATATTGAGCATAAATTAGCCAATTTTGATGAGTTACGTCTGACCTGACGTGAAAATTCTAGCGCCAATTTGCATTTGACCGATTCATCGCAGGCGCGGATTGTCAAAGTAAAATCATTTGCCTTTGACCAGAATCCCGACAAAAGCCACACGGCCTAAGCCTTCCGGTTCAAAAAACACATATGTATTTTCTCATGGTCGCGCGAACACGTCTGAAACTTCAGTTGATATCTCGTGAGCTATTCGCTCTGGGACTTCTTCTTCAGGAGGAGAGCGCAGCAGGACGCTGATAAAGAACGGCTCCACGGAATCGTTAGGGGTGGTGTCATTCTCAGCATAGTTGGATGTAGCGAGGTATTTAAGTTTCGCCCAGGTGGTGCCAGGTTTTGAGTCGAAGCCTGATCCAAGCCGATCTGCAAGCCGTGCGTGAAGCTTGCGTCATACTTTTCAAAATCATCGTTCACGACACATTCGATTGCGACGATTGCCATGACTCTGACTTGAAAGGGTCCTACTGACCTAGGTCTATTTATTGAACAAATATTCCATGGTTTGTATCTTGAGATCTGACGCGGCTCTTAAGGGTTCTGGTGTACCCCTGGCCTCAAAACCGATCTTCTCGTAAAGCTTACGTGCGGGCGTATCACCGCAGGTGACGCCGAGGCGCATGCTGCGGGCACCGTGGGATAAAGCCCACGCCATTGCTTCAAGTAGCAACTTACGTGCTAACCCTTTACCGCGATAAGCGGGCGATACCCACATCTGATACAGATGAGCTGTTTTATCATTGGGTTCATCGAATCTGGCCCAGGCCATGCCAGCAAATTCTGTCCCTACTAATCCTGCTAACGGCAGATCTCTGTCGGGTGCTATTCGAGCCAGTCGATCCTGCCAATCACTATCTGCCAGAAGGGCGGCTGTTTCGTAAACGCTGCTGAATGCATCGGGGGAATCCTTCAAAGCGTTTAAGCGAGTATCTCGATATTGTGGCCATTCAGTTTGGATGAATGGCCGAACAATAACGTTGGTTGAGGCTTCAGACATTTGAAACCTATCCTTCAGGAAGGGTGTTGCCACAATTCGCGGCCTTATTCGAAATCGATATCGAGCGCCGTGCCTGCCTGATGGCATGGCGATCGTGGCCGTTGGTGCAATAGCCGACACTGATGCCGGTTTCGGGATCGCCCCAACCAATCTGTCCGCCCGCGCCGGCATGGCCAAGTGCGCTGGCTGAGTTGGTATGGCCAAAGCCGCGATGGTTACGGTATTTGTCACCGGCGATGACAACACCCAATGCGCGGTTGACGGGGACGTTGGTCATCTGATCTTTAAAGTCGCCGGTTCGAACTTCAAGCGCAAAGTTGAGGGTTTCTTCAGTCCACAGGGTTTCACCCTCGGGCGTCTTACCGCCGTTGATCAAGCTTTGATAGAACAGAGCAATATCAGCTGCGCTCATAATGCCGCCGCCGCCAGGTACGCCAACCGCGCGAATCTCACGGGTATTGAAGGTATTGAGTACTTCTTCGTTCACCTCGGTTGCTGGCGGTACAGCTAAGCCCAGCTTTTTATAGTCGTCGTCGGTCATGGCATCACCGCAGTGGCTGATGATGGCGATGCGGTGATCTTCAGATTCGGGGCTGCCTACCCACAGGTCATCGAGACCCAGCGGTAGTGCAATCCGTTGCCGAATAAAACTCTGAAAGGGTTGGCCAGAGATCTGCTCGATGAGCTCGGCAATGATCCACATGGATGAAGTCGGGTGGTATTCGAATCTTGATCCCGGTGCCCAGTTCAATCGCCAGTCCCCATAGCGTTTCAGGCGGGCGGGTTTGTCGTGCCATAAGGTCGGGCGGAATGGCGCAGACGGGAAGCCAGCGGTGTGGGTAAAGAGTTGGTCGATAGTGATGTCTTGTTTGTCGTTCGCAGCAAATTCAGGAATCAGCTCGGCCACTTTTTGCGTGATATCTAACTGGCCTTCCTGAATCAGCAGCCAGGCAGCGGCTGAGGTGATGGCCTTGGTGGCTGAAAAAACACAATAGAGCGACTCGTTGTTGGCATCACCATAGGTTTCAAAGGCGACGATTTTTCCGTTACGTGCCAGAGCGATTTGCGCGCTGGGTAATAATCCCTCATCCACTTCTTTTCTGGCGCGAAGTAACAGCTCTTCCAGGGCGCCAGGATCAACGCCTTCAGCTGCTGCTGTGCTCATAAATTTTTCGTTTAACATACTCAGCCCTGTTCTTATTCTGATAACCTGCCGCGATACTAATAAAAATGCTGTGAATAATGAATTGGTTTCTTGCTGAGAACCGCACTCTGCGGTTTGCGTCCTTTGCGATTTACTATATTGCGCAAGGCTTACCCATTGGTCTATTAAGCATCGCTTTACCTGCCTGGCTGTCAGAGCAAAACGTCGCCGCGGCGGATATTGCCTCGTTCATAGCCATCTCAGGCTTACCCTGGGCATTCAAGCTGGTGGCGGGGCCAGTTATGGATCGTTTGTCTTTCTTGCCGATGGGGCGACGTCGGCCCTGGATTGTAGGGGCGCAGTTGGGCTTGCTGATAGCGATGGTGGGTTTGGCTCTGGTGCCAGACCCCGTCAATAATTTGATGTTGCTGACCTGGGTAGCTTTTGCCGTGAATTGTTTTGCCGCGGTCCAGGATGTCGCTGTAGATGGTATGGCGATTGATGTGCTGCCAACGGGTGAGCGAGGCCGAGCAAATTCGTTTATGGCTTTTGGTCAGGTCTCGGGTTATGCCGCCTCTGGCGCTTTGTCGGCACTGGCACTGGTTCAATTTGGGCTGCTAGGGGCAGGGCTTAGTATCACGGTTGGTTTGCTGCTGATCTTTATCTGGGGTGTGGTGGTACGGGAGCGAAAAGGCGAGCGTCTTCTGCCCTGGACCGAAGGCGAGGCGTTATCTCGTTCCATTACTTTGCAGTCAGACGACTGGATGAGTATTTTTCGCAATCTGCGCCTGGTGCTATTTCTTAAAGCCAGTTTGATCATGATTGCCGTCACGGGCTGTTGGCGCATTGCCGGTGGTTTCTGGTTGGTGGGAGCGCCAGTTATTGTGACCCAGGACTTAGGCTATGAATCGACGGTCTACTCCTATTGGACCTCAACATTCTCGCTAATTGCTGCAGTGCTCGGTCTACTACTTGGTCCCGTAATTGATAAGTTCGGCGCCAAACAAATTTTGATGGGTGCGTTACTGGTGTATGCAACCGTCTTCTTTATTGCCGGCAGCAATGTCAGTCTGTGGACGGTACCCGCGTTTACTCTGAGTATTGCAGCGGGTGAGGCGATGGTGAACCAGGCGATTTTTATTAGCTTTATTGCCGTACATATGTCGATTTGCTGGAACAAGGTGAGCGCCACCCAGTTTGCCATCTATATGGCGTGGGCTAATCTAGGCCGTTCTATTGGCGCAGAAATCTATGGTTCGATTGAGTCCAGCCTGGCGCAGGGCGAAGCATTCCTGATTATGGGCATGTCGGGCCTCGCCGCGGCCGGGATTTTGATGCTACTTAGGCTTGAAGATCACGATACGCGGATTGCGAAAATTGACGGCGCTGAATTGGCGCGCTAGTTAACTTGTTGGGTGTGGTCTTCAATCATGGGGACATACACCCGGCGGTTCCATAAAAATCCAAGTAAGCCCATGATGACGTTAGAAGCGGCTGCCGCACCAAAGATGCCATACACCCCCCAGAAGTGTTGGCCTAAAAATGCCAGCGGAACATACAAAGCAAACATTCTCACCAGCGACATAGTGGTAGAAATCAGCGGCCTGCCTAACGAATTAAATGTGGCACTGGACATCATCAACACGCCCCAGGCGCCATAGCTAAACGGCACAATCATCAAATAGAAGCTCGTGTAAGCAGTGACTTCGGGGTTATCGTCGAATATTTTGCCAATACTCTCGTGGGCAAAGAAGAATATGCTGCTGACCAAGAGCCCCCAGATCATCGCCCAGATGAAGGACAACTTCATGCCCTCATTCGCTCTGTCGCGGCGATTCGCGCCCCAGTTTTGACCGACAAAAGGACCAATACTCGCCGACAAGGCAAACAGCGGAATCACGGACAGTGCTTCTAGACGCGAGGCGATACCAAATCCGGCGACAGCCTCGTTACCAAAACCAGCCAGCAAGGTGATGATGATGGCGGTCGACACTGGCCCAATGAGATTAGTGGCCGTGGCAGGAAGCCCCACCGCAAAGATACGTTTCCAGGATTTAATGCAATCTGCGATCACGGGTTTGGTGAGATCAATAAGGTCTTCGCGATAGATCAGAATATAGAAGGTCAGGGCACATAAGATAACGCGCGACACCAGCATGGCCCATGCTGCGCCAGTCACGCCCATCTGCGGGAAACCGCCCAGGCCCAAAATCAGGATTGGGTCTAGGATCATTTGCATGATCGCGCCGCCCACCATTAGCCAACCGGATAACTTTGCATCACCCTTGGCCCGCAGCGCGTTGGCGCCCATTTGCGGCAAGGTGAAGAACAACAAGCCTAGATACCAGATGGCCATATACTCATGAATGATTGGGCTGGTCTCTGGTCCCGCGCCCATCATGTTAAAGAGTGGTTTGATGGTGAGAGTCCCGATGATCGCAACGATGGTCATCACCAGAGCCATCAGCAGCAGACCATCGGTGGCGAGCCGTTTAATCTCGGACTGGTTGCCACCACCGATAGACCTCGCCAGTACTGACGAGAGACCAATGGATAAACCCAGGGAGATTGATTGCAGTCCGGTAATGACGGGAAAGGTAAAGCTGTATGCGGCCAACTCGGTGGTGCCGATTAACCCAATCAGATAGGTCTCAAACAGCGCGGCCACGAGCGCCGAAGAAATCCCCAAAATCATGGGGACGGTCATGTACATTAGGCTACCGCTAACAGAGCCTTGGGTAAGTTTTGGCGTGTTAGACATTAGGCGGGCCTGGCAAACCCTTCTGGCGTCAGTTCTGGGCCGGGTTCTGGTAAATATTCCACTTTAAAGTTAAAGACAGCATACAAGTAAGAAATGATCGGACTGACGAGGTTGAAAACGCAGAACAACAGATAGTCTCCAGTGGCGACCCCGAGCGTTGCAGCCATAAAAGCGCCGCAAGTATTCCAGGGGATTAGTACCGAGGTGACTGTGCCAAAGTCTTCTAGTACCCGCGACAGGTTTTTCGATTTCAGGTTCATTTCCTGGAACTTGTCAGCATACATGCGGGCGGGGAGAGCGATCGCAAGATACTGATCACTGGTGATCATATTGGCTGCTAGAGAAGTCATACCCGCCCGGCGCATCAAAGCACTGCCGGTGTCGACGCCCACCAATAAATAACGCACCAGCACACTAAGAGCGCCTGACTTTTCCATCATGCCACCAAAAAACATTGCGGCGATAATGAGCCACACGGTATTCAACATGCTTGACATACCGCCACGAGACAGCAGGTCATCCAATACCGCATTGCCGGTATTGGAAGTAAAACCATTCGCGGCGACTTGCCAGATAGTTGCGAGCGCGTTGGCATGGCCAGTGAGGAGTTGGGGCTGAGCCACCAGGGCAATCATTGCGGCGATCATCGCGCCAATCATCAGCGACGTAAATGCCGGTTTGCGAAATGCAGCGAGGCCCAGTGTGACAATGAGTGGCATTAACAAAGGTAGGCTGAGATTGTAGTTCTCAGCGATGGCCGTAGAGATACTCTGGATGCGAGATTCATCGATATCAGTGGCGGCGGTAGCGGAAAAATAGCCAAACACAACCAGCGCTATCGCGATTGCCGGCAATGTTGTCCATAGTAAAAAGCGGATGTGCTCAAACAGTTCGGTGGCTGTGACAGCGGCGGCCAGGTTGGTCGTGTCTGACAAGGGTGATAGCTTGTCGCCGAAATAAGCACCAGAAATTACGGCACCCGCAGTGATTTCAATAGAGAGTCCAGACGCTCCGGCGATACCAATCAAGGACAAGCCGACCGTGCCGGCGGTGGTCCATGAACTACCGATCGAAATCGCGATAATTGCGCTGAGGAGAACGGCGGCAACATAGAAAATTTCGGGGATTAACAGCTGCAGACCGTAATAGATAATGTACGGGATGGTCCCGGCCAACATCCAAAGGCCGATCAAGGTGCCGACCATCAGCAGAATAAATATTGCGGGTAGGGCGCGTTCGATAGCTTGCGCGGCGCCCTTTTCCAAATAAAGCCAGGAATGGCCATTGATGACGCCGACCAGGCCTGCCAGCACGCCCGCGATCATGAGTGCTATTTGTCCGGGGCCACCCGTCGTGCCATCACCAAACATATAGATGGCGCCGCCCAGCATTGTGACGAGGGCGAGCAGTGGCATTAGCGCCAGTGCGGTGCTGGGTGTCTGGGGCTCACTGTTTTCGGTCTGGTTAGTTTCTGTCATTAGGTTGCATCGCCTGCCAAGTGTCGAGTATAACCCGACTGTTTACAGAAATTCTGCGGCGCCTAAATCCAATGCATGGCGACTGTGCCGATCCGCCATGACGCTAAACATTTCATCGCCCCGGTCTGTTTGCTGCACCAACATGGATGCCACCACCGTCACGGGAAATCCTGCAAAGGTGGCCCGGCGATAGTCCTGCCAGCATTGTTCAAAGTCGTATTCAATGCCAAATTCGGACATTGCCTTATGATAACTTTCGACCAATTGGCGTTCAACGGGGCGACGATCTTCGGGCAACATACCCGCACCGATAAAGTAGGCCACATCGGTCATGGGGTTACCCAGTGTAATGCTCTGCCAATCCACTGCGGTAATGCGTGGTGGTTGTTGGGTTTGATCGATCAACAAATTGTCGAGCCGATAGTCAATATGGATCAGACTAAAGGGTTCTGTCAGGCGCTTCGGGGCAATGTTGGGCGATGATCCGTAGGCGGCGATGATGTCTTGTTGTGCTTGATCTAAACGAGGACCGTAGCGCTCGAGAAAGCCCGGCAGTACCATTTGATACAAACCTGACACCATGGCGGAGGCTTTAGGGTCAGGGGCACCTACCCAATCGAGCGCCAGCAATGATTGATCACACCAGCTTGGTCCATGCAATCCGACCAGCTGGGTTACGGCAGCTTCGGCAATTCCGGCATCGCAGCCTTTAAGCTGGTCACCCTGTTCGCCGGGTGCAAGGTCTTCTAAGAGGAGCATGAATTCAGGTCCTTCGCCAACAATCTCAGCGAAGTAGCAGCAGGGTGTGTTGATGCTAAGCTTGCTTTGCATCTCTTGATAAAAGCGAACTTCTTTAAGGAAATTCTTTAGCTGAATGCCAGTCGCGCGGCTGGCAGGGTCGTCAGAGGGAAATTTGCCAATCAGGCTGGTAGGCGCATCAGGCGTGCTATCAACATACGTGAGTGCATAGCGAAAGCACATGCCGATTTGGCCGGTACCGACGCGTTTTTGCTCGAAGCTCGAGATAGTGCTTTCGATACCGTTGCGGTTTAACTGTGTCGTTAGCCATTCTGCGGTGACGGCTTCTGGTGTTGGAATGTTGCTCATTTGTTCCCCTCTATCTTTTGTTCTGCTGTCTCTTTGGTTGGTGAGACGTATTGCCAAATACCTGTAAAAGCGATGCCGCAGATACACAAAGCGAGTGAAACAGCGATTGCCGGTAGCAAGGCATTTAGAGTACCAAATATTTCGATGATATATCCGAGCACGACTGCGCCAATCGGCGCACTGCCCATCATGCCCAGAGTAAATACCGACATTATTCGGCCAAGAAAAGCCTTGTCAGCAGATTCTTGCACAATGGTTCTTGCCATAGTGGTCGTAAAGCCCATATTAACGCCCCAGGCGACAGTCGCCACAATGAGCAACCACCAGTCAGGTTCAATCCAGAGTAGATAAAGGATGACCATCCGGGAGAGCTGCATCAATAAGAACAAGCGGCCGGGTCTGATCAGTGGCATAAACTTGTACATCAACAGGTTTGACGCGGTCGCCCCAGCGTAGAAAACCGCCATCATAGCAGCGAGCAATAGTGCATCCCCCTCATAGATCCGTTTGATAATGAACGGGAAGACCGTAATGAAAGCGCCAGCATTAAAGATACTAGAGATGAAGTTGATCCCCAACACATGGTAGATCACCTTGTGTTCGTAAATGGCTTTTAGCCCCGCGATGATGGTGGTCCAGGATGATTCCTTTGTGGGGTTGGGGTTAACAGGAGCGCTTTCGATTTTTCGTACGGCGAGGACACCCAGACCGAAACACATCGCTTGAATGAGCAATACCAGTGGCAGGCCAATCGTTTCCATTTGACCTGCCAGCATCAAGCCTGTGATTTGCACCACAAATCCTGCTGCAGTTGCGATGGTCACGGCCTGTTGGATATTATTGCCAGACACACGATTCAAGATGGCTTGTTGCGCTGGAGACGAGAACGACATCATGACGCTCATGCCTAGCCCCCACAAAGCGACGGGCCAAACCGAGAGCGAAACAGTTTGATCGATGGCGATCAGAAAAAGCGGTAACAGCGGTGCAAAGGTGTAGCAGCGCAGGAGAATGATTTTTGGGTCGCTACGGTCTGCACTGGCGCCACCCCACAGCATAATGAATATACCCGGTAAGCCCATCAATGCTTGCAGTAAGCCGACACGGTCAGCCGTTAGATGTAGTACCCCAATCAGTATCCAGCTCACCAGCAGTTGTTGCATGGCGATGCCCATGCCGGTGAAAGCAGTGGAGTTGATATAGGCGCGAAAACCGGGTGATGCCCAGATGCCCAGTGCTTTTAATTGTGATTCCAAGATCAAATTCCAGCGGTAGCTGTTTCGATCATAGCCGCATTAAAGTGGCGTTGGCCATAGAGATCGTGCTCCCCCGAATGGGTGGTAGATGTTTCCTTTCGGTGAATGGCATGATGGTGAAACAAATCGGCATGTTGGGTTAATCTGGAGAAAAGATAATGGCAGTAGCATTACTTTGGCTAAATGGCCTTGGATTTCTAGGGTTTGGTCTGGTCTGTTTGGTTATGCCAGAACTACCTGCCAACTTAATTGGGTTTGACTTATTGGGGGTGGACGCAGTGATAGAAATTCGCGCCCAGTATGGCGGCTTGTTCACCGCAATCGGGTTGTTTGGCTTGTGGGGTGCGATCAAAGCGTCTATGCAGTCTGCCAGTGTCTGGCTGATGCTGCTGGTATACGCGGGGCTGGGCGGAGGTCGACTGCTTGGTCTGATTCTAGAGGGTGGCGTCGCCGGCAACTATACTTATGCTGCCATGGTCTTCGAGCTAATTATGACGGCTCTACTGGGTATCGCCTTGTATCTTGTCAGGTCCCGTATAAGGCCCCGTCAGATGGCGTTATAGGCATTTTGCTGAGACGGGATTATGGTAGGCTAGGGCAAAAGCCAACAACAATAACAATGGTAATGATGGGCGAAACTCTGTGACTGACTTAGTGGCGTGTCACGAATGTGACATGTTATTTCACCGTGACGACATTCCAGTGGGTGCAAGAGCCGACTGTACCCGCTGCGGTGCAGAGCTTTATCGTCACATTAGTAATAGCCTGGATAGAAGTCTGGCGCTTTACCTATCGACGCTGATGTTCATGGTGGTGGCGAACTTCTATCCCTTTATCACCATGCAAACTGCAGGCATCAAGGCCACCAGCCTGGTGTCAAGCGGTGGACTCGCCTTGTATCAGTTTGGGATGGGTGAACTCGGCCTGGTGGTTTTCTTGACCAGCATTTTGTTCCCCTTGATTTGTATCGTTGGCATGATCTATTTGCTGATTGCGGTTCGGTTCGGCACGCTGCCCCCCCTTTATGCCCCTATTTACCGAATCATCAAAGCCTGCGAGCCCTGGAGTTTGTTAGCCGTCTTTATGCTCGGGACACTCATTGCAGCGGTTAAGCTACGAGCATTGGCACAAGTCATTCCCGGTCTGGGCATGTTTGGCTTTGTGATGATGCTGATCACTTATTCTGCAGCACGTGCGAGTTTTGACCCCGAAGTGCTGTGGGTAAAATGCAAGGTAAAACAACTGGATTCAGATGAATTTCCCGGCGGCTCAAAAGAGGCGCGTGTGTTGACCTGTCATACCTGTGGACTGCTTCGGCCACTTGATTCGAATCTGCATCAATGTGAGCGTTGTGGCGCTGGCATACATTTCCGAGTAGTGGACAGTCTAGAAAAGACCTGGGCGCTCCTCATCTCTGCTTGCATCATGCTGATCCCGGCAAATCTATATCCGGTGATGAGTGTCAAGAAACTCGGCCGCGGTAATGCAGATACAATCGTGAGTGGTGTGATGCACCTGATGGAAGCAGGACTTTTTGGCCTCGCCTTCATTGTCCTGTTTGCGTCAATTGTTGTGCCGGTGATGAAGCTAACAACACTAGGATATCTGTTGTATTCTGTCCGCAACAAGTCGGATTGGCGCCCTAGGGACCGGACACTTTTGTATCGGATTACCGAGGTAGTGGGTGCCTGGTCGATGGTCGATGTATTTCTGGTAGGATTATTGTCCGGTTTGGTGAGTCTTGGGCTGCTCGCTAGTATTGAACCCGGCATTGGCGTGACATTTTTTGGTGCTGCTGTCATTTTAACCATGTTGGCCGCGCACAGTTTTGATCCGCGGCTGATATGGGACAACACATCGCTGGACCCAGATGGTTTACCATCAAATAAATTGCCTAAAAATGAGAACAACATTCAGGCGCTGGCACAGACACAAGTACCACCGTCACAGACACCAGCACCATCAGCAGAAGGGCGTTTAGAAGCACAGTGAGCGAACACGGTCGACCAGAGATTAAACAAAAGGCTGGGCCATCTATTATCTGGCTCATTCCACTCGTCACGGCCATTGTTGGTGGCTGGCTCGTTGTGCGTACCCTTATTGATCAGGCGCCGACCGCAACGATTACTTTCAATACGGCAGAAGGTATTCAGGCAGGTAAAACCGCCGTCAAATATAAGAATGTCGAGATTGGCCTGGTGGATGAAATTCAGTTTGCCAAAGATTTTGATCACGTAGAATTATCCGTGACCTTCAATGAAGGAATGGATCAATTTCTAAGACGTAATACACGTTTCTGGGTGGTGCGTCCCCAATTCAGCCTGCGCGGTGTATCAGGTCTTGGCACATTACTATCAGGTTCCTATATAGAGATCGATCCTGGCCCGGGGTCGCCACAAAACCATTTTGTTGGGCTTGAAGAAATTCCGCTCATTACCCGCGATGACGCGGGCACCAAGATCACCCTTGTCAGTGATGAGCTGGGCTCTTTAGCGGGAGGATCACCTATTTATTACCAGGGTTTGTTTGCCGGTGAAGTCTTGGGTTACGAATTGGGTTCTGATGCGGAAAGCATCTATATTCATGCCTTTGTTCGTGACCCTTATGACCAACTGGTGCGCGGCAATAGTCGATTTTGGAATGTCAGTGGCCTCGATGTGTCAATGGGGGCTGATGGTATAGAGATCAAGACGGCCTCCATGCAAGCCTTGATGTTTGGCGGTATTTCCTTTGAGACGCCAACAACACTCGAGCCAGCAAACTCAGATGTCGAAAACCTGATCTTTACGCTCTATCCCAATCACGATGTGATTGATGAAGAAGCTTACACGCGCAAACTGCAATTTGTGATGTACTTCAATAGCTCTGTGCGTGGCTTAAGTCCCGGTGCGCCGCTCGAATTTAAAGGTATTCGGATTGGCAATGTGTTGGACGTGAAACTCGAATTTAATCCTGACGACACATCATTCCGGATTCCAGTGCTGGTTGAGATTGAGCCAGATCGAATCGTAGATCGAACAGCCGATGCCAATACTTCTGCCGGGAACATGCTACAAACTTTGGTGGAACGGGGCTTACGGGCGAGATTGTCGACGGGTAGTTTGCTGACGGGGCAATTGTATGTCGAACTAAATATGTATCCTGGCACCGAGGCGGTTTATCTCGGTGACGGCAGTACCCTGCACCCTGAGCTACCGACCATACCTGGCGCTTTCGAGGCGATGACAGAATCTGTTCAGAACTTCATTTCCAAACTCGAGACGGTTGACGTTGAGGAGATGGGTAACAATATTCTGGGCATTTTGGCTGGTACCAACGAGCTCCTCAATAAAGCAGAAACCGAGCAAACTGTTACCGACCTGCAGGCATCTATGCGCGCTCTGAAGAACATCCTGCGCACTGTTGATTCTGCGGATCTTGAGCAGACCATTGAGTCAGCGAACAAGGTGCTCGGTAACGTCAACAATACACTGACCATGATCGATGGTGTTTTAACGCCTAATTCACCACTGCAATACAACATTATCCAGGTGACCGGTGAGCTTGAAGAAACAGCACGTGCATTGCGCTCTCTGGTGCAGATGTTGGAACGACAACCACAGGCTATTATCTTTGGCCGCGGCGCTGAAGCGGGAGACAAAAATGAACAATAAAGGGCTCGCGATACTCCTCGGCTTAATTCTTCTCTCGGGTTGCGGCGGCGCGCCAATAGGGATTAGCTACTATGTGATCGATCCTGTCACTATGCCGGCTGTTGCTAATTTTGACACCCGGAGTGTGCAGATACTGGACCTGAAATTGCCGCAATATTTGGAGCGCTTCCAAATTGCACGCAGAGAGGGCAGCAACAGGTTGACCTTTTCCGCTAACCAGCAATGGGGAGAGAACCTGCGCAAAAATCTTTATCGCACTATGACTCGAAACCTCGCAGAGCTGCTCGCTACTGCTGATGTCGGTACGGCGATCAATCGATCATTTGGTAAGCCGGATTATGTGCTGCGCGTGAGTATTGAGGCGTTTGAACAGGGCGCAGATGGCCGGGTGCAGTTGGCCGCGAGATACCAGGTAAGTAATGGTGCGGGTAAACTGTTAGCGACCAGACAGTTTATTTCAGCGGTGGATCGGGACAGCGGTGATCGCTACGGCGATATGGTCGCTGATCTGCAGAAACTTTATGCTGAATTGTCGCGAGAGATTGCTATTAGTCTCCAGCAGTTGGAAGAACAACATGCGAGCTAAGGCAGCGATCGGCGCATTCCTATTGCTGACAGGTGTTTCTGCCAGTGCTGCAGAATTGCAGATTGAAGAGGCATCCGGACGAGCGTTAATGCAGCGAGTGTATGACACTCACCAACAGTACCCTTATGTGTATGAAGAGCAATCCATGGTGCTGATTGATCGCGAGGGTAACCGTGAAACTCGCAAGGTTAAACTCTACTCGCGTGTGGAATCGAACTTGCTGCAAAGAATTTTACTGCTGTTTGATTCACCAGAAGATGTGAAGGGTGTGGCAGTGCTCGCAGAGCGCAATGCTGATGGCGAAACGCGACAAGCAATTTATTTGCCCGCCTTGGTTAGTGCTATGGGCGGGGGTATGGTTGAGAATTCAGGCGAATCTGGCGATGCTAACTTTTTAGGCACGGACTTTTCTGTCGAGAATCTGACTGGCGAACGGCTTGAGGATTATGACTACCGCCGCAGGCGTGACGAGTTGATTAACGACAAGATGTATTCGGTGGTAGATGTATTTGGCAAAGACGCTGAAGCAAATCAAACCGCTTTACGACGGCACTACATCTCCCAGGAAAATCTTTATCTGACCAGGACCGACTATTTTGATGATTTAGGCAGAGTTCGTAAGCGTCAGAGCTCTCATGATATGGCGCAGGTGCTGGGCGATATGTGGCGCGCTAATATGCTACTGATGGAAAATTTTCAGAACGACCACAAAACTTTGATCAAAATTGATCGGCGGGTATTTTCAAAAGACTACGTGCCGAGCGAAGTTTTTACGACCGAATATCTCTACGCTTATAGTCATGCCGAAGGGTTAATCCCCGATGACGTGCCGGACCGGGCCGCTGAGGCAGAGCTTATCCCAGAGCTTATCCCATGATCGCTGCTATGTATTTATTAGGTGCTCGCCATCGAGCTATTGTGATTTCGATCATTGCGTTGATTACAGTGGTTGCCAGCTTTGGTTTAACGCGACTCGAGATTGATACGAGTTTTGATAGTTTGATTCCAAGTGATGACCCGGCACGGGTGGTCTACCAGCGTGTTATGGGCGAATTTGGTTCCGACAACAAAACCATTATCTACATTGAGGATGACGCGCTTTGGAGCACTGAGAAACTCAGCGCATTGCAATCATTGCATACTCAACTGAAACGTATCGAATATGTTAGCCGAGTCGATAGCCTATTTAATCTGCGCACCATAAGCGGTCAAAGTGCGGGTGGTAAAACGACGGTAAAGGCTGAAGCTGTCATGGAGCGCGTGCCACAAACCCCTTCGGAGGTCATAGCGGCGAAACGCAGGGCATTGGCTAATCCGCTTTATGTGGGCAATCTGTTTTCGGAAAATGGCCGGGTGACGGCGATGATTCTCACCGTCGAAGACAGTGAGGAAGAAAAGGACTTTAACGACCAGGTTTATGCGGATATTAAGATTGCCCTTGATGCCCACGATAACGAATTTAGTCGTCTTTTCCAGGTAGGTCCGCCACGGGTAAACGCAGAAATTCGTACCAGCCTCATTGAGGATTTTACGATACTGGGGCCACTGTCGGCGTTTGTCTTGATTGCTTCAATTCTGTTTTTTATGCGCAGTCCACTAGCGGCAGCAGTGCCGATCATTACCTCGGCACTGACGATTGTGTGGACGTTTGGTTTGTTGGGCTGGATTGGTACGCCACTCAATATATTGAGTGCCATGATTCCATCTTTGATTATCGTCATTGGTTCAACTGAAGATACTCACATTATGTCGGCGTTCTTTCGTGGCCTCGCTCTGGGTGACAAACCCGGCCTGGGGAGCCAGGAGGGAATGGACGGAAAGGAGAGCATGGAAAGCGATCCCCGTCATCGTGCTATTCGTTATATGGCAACCCATACGGGATTACCTTTGATCTTAACCGTACTGACGACCGCGCTCGGTTTTGCTGCCAACCTGTTCAGTTCAATCGGCTTGATTCAGGACTTCGCCGTGGCTTCGACCTTCGCGATTGTGGCTAACGGCATTATCACCATATTCGTTGTGCCGTTTCTGTTGGCCCAGTTTGGTCCAGCGAAAATATCCAGCGATATCGAGCGAGAGGAGGTTTACACCAACAATCTGCCAGATCGCATTATTGCGACCTTCCGAATTTCTCAAGATCGTTTTCCCATCTATACCTTAAGCTTGACGGCGATTCTGTGTATCTTCTTTACCTATCAAGCATCACATCTCTATGTCACGAACGATCCGATGTCTTACTTCCCCAAGGATCGACCCCTGGTTCAAGAAACCCAGCAGATCCATGAGGAGTTAGCGGGGATTAAGGTGTTCTTTATTTCCCTTGAGTCGGCTAACGACAAAGCTTTTTTGGAGCCGACCAATTTGCTCAAGCTCGAAAAGATTCAGGATTTTATGCGTAAGCAGGAAGTGTTCGATAACAGCCTGTCACTGGCAGATCACTTGAAGTATGTGAACCGTGAGATTCAGGGTGAGTTCGCCCAATTGAGCTTGCCTAAATCTCGACAGATGGTGGCGCAGTATTTATTGTTCTTTCATCGTAGCGAGCTTGAAAACTATGTAAGCCATGATTATCGACGGGCCAATATAGTGGTTCGGCACAACATCAATGATTCCAATACGCTCAATAAGTACGTTGAAGAACTGGAAGCTGCGGTGAAACAGATTGCGGGATCCGATTTTGAAGCCAACATCGTCGGTGAAAATCTGATGGTAAACAGGGCCGCAGAAGATCTTATGATTTCTCAGATCAAGGCGCTGGGTTTGTTATTGGCACTGATCTTTATTTTGATGTCGATCATGTTCACTTCCTTTAAAGGAGGTGCGATTGCGATGATTCCTTCTTTGATTCCCATCATGCTGATGTTCGGCATTATGGGCTTTCTGGGTATACCGTTAAATCCTGGCACCGCCATGGTTGCAGTGATTGCGGTGGGCATTGCGATCGATGGCACGATTCACTTGCTGGCACGTTATAACGAATTATGCCGATCGACCGCAGACTACAAGAGCGCAGTCAATCAGGCCGTAAAAGAAGTGGCGACACCGCTCATCGTCTCAAGTCTGGCGTTGTCCTTTGGCTTTGGCATTTTTCTGTTCTCCAACTTTACCGTTATCAAGCAGTTCGGAGCACTTGCGGCGGCCACCATGTTGATTTCGATCTTCGCTAATTTGCTGATTACACCCATTATCATGGCGAGAATTCGCCTTGTGGGCCTATATCAGATTATCTCGATGCAGGTGGATGAGAGCGTTCTCGATCAGAGCCCTCTGTTTAATGACATGACCAGCTATCAACGACGTAAAGCAATTCTGATTTCAGAGATCCATGATTTTGCGCCTGGCGAGAAGCTCTTAGAGCAGGGCGCCATGGGGCGCAGTATGTATATGATCCTTGCAGGGGAAGCCAATGTGGTTCGCCGGGATGGAGACGTAGAGCGCGTTCTAGCGCAGCTAGCACCAGGGCAGATCATTGGCGAGGTCGGATATATCCGTGCGATTGAACGTACCGCAGATGTTACGGCGACCACTGCAGTAACGGCGCTACGATTTGACTACGAGCGAATGCAAAAGGACCTGAAGTTTTTCCCTAATATTGTCGCCCAGCTGAACTTCAATATTAGTGCGATTTTGGGCGGTCGCCTCGCCGATGTGCTGGCAGAACAGAAAGGTTAGCTTTTAGCTTTTTCAAAAGCACTTAAGGCCAGCATGACCACCGCAATAATCGTAAACACCATGCCAGTACCGCTGCCTGCCAGCCCCAGAGAGTAGGCCAATTAGTAGCACCGACATACCGTGCCCATGACCTGGTAACTTAAGCGTTCTGTCGAATCGATGCTGTGCCTTTTTTTGCTTCTATTTAAAAATGCCGGATAAAACTCAAACGCCACAGCGCCATGTTCGACTTCCTCTACCTGGTGCCAAACCCACAGCGCTAATATGACGGGGTCAGCCTCAGCCATAAGCTCTTCGTAAAAGGTGAATGTCTCGTAACCTGCGGTAAGGCCGATCTTGAATCGTTTGTCGCGGTTGAGTTGTGCCACGAAGTATTCTTTTGCATGATCATCCAGTGTGGTTATTGCTGGATAGCTTTTAACCAGATGCTCCGTCCACTTGATGAAATTGAAGGCATGATGCGCCTCCTGGCCGATAATATTTTTCACATCTTCTTTGAGTTTGTCGTTATTTAACTCGTCGCGGTATTAACGCATCACTTTCACAAGAAAGCGTTCGAAATGGGATACTGGACACCGAGGGCATTAATGAGCATGGAAAACTCAGGCCAACTCTGGCTCCATACCGGGTTGCGATGGGTGTCCTCATCAAACTTAAAGCGAAGTTGGCGGACCGGAATTTCATCCATCACATGGGGCGTAGTACCCATCTTCATCGTTTCTAGCGTCTGTAACGCAACATGGCACCGCTGCCAACGCCCCTATGTTTGCCCTGCTGCAGGGCGATTTGACCATTCACGATCACAAGTTCAATGCCGATGGGTTCTTGCTTGGGATCGTCGTAGCTCGCCGTGTCGATAATGGTGGCTGGGTCGAATAACATCAGGTCCGCAAAGTAACCGGGTTGAATCTTGCCTCGATCCTTCAGCCCAAAGGTTTCTGCGGACAAGCTGGTCATACGTCTTATGGCTTCTGGGAGGGACATTAACCCGCGCTCTCGCACATAGTGGCCGAGCACTCTCGGAAATGTGCCAAACAAGCGAGGGTGGGGGCGACCATTCAGATCGGGAATGCCGTCGGAACCGACCATCATATCCGTATGTACCAGGTTGGTTTCTACATCAGCTTCATCGATGATGAATTGAATACAAATCGTGCGGTCACCCTTGGGGGCGGTCAGAATCTTATGGATGACTTCTGTGACGGGTAATCCTTCTGCCGCAGCGATCTCAACCGCCATTTTACCCTCGTAGTCACGGAATGCCGGACAGCTGGCAATCCGAATGTTTTCAGCTAGATCCTGATTGATATTATCAAGATTAAAATACTCGATCATGCGACCACTGCCGGCGGTATAAGGGTAGACATCCAGGGTGATGCGTTGTCCCTGTGCTAAAGCAGCATCGACTTTCTTTAAACTGTCGACGACCTTGCCCCAGTTTCTTTTTCCCGCTGACTTGTGATGAGAAATATGTACATGGACGTTACTCTCGAGGCCGATGGTGAGCGTTTCATCCACTGCTTCCAGCAAACGGTCTCCCTCATTGCGCATATGGGTGGTATATAACGCGTCGTGTGGTGCGGCGAGGGCCGCGAGTTCGATGACTTCTTCTGTATCGCTCCATTTGCCGGGCCGGTAGATAAGTCCCGTCGAAAAACCGCAAGCCCCTTGTTCTAACATGCGTTGCACATTGTCTTTCATGTGGGTCATTTGTTGTGGCGTTGGTTTACCTTTGTCGTAACCCATGGCCATAGTACGGACGGTGTTGTGACCCACCAACATCATGTTGTTGATGGCAGGTTTGAGCGCCATGACCGCATCGAAATAGCCATCTAAATCAGTAAAGTCTCCCATCACACCGGCAAGAATGCCGCCGCTGGCTTTAACTGTGTCGGAATTTGGATCTGCAGGGATTGCGCTGAAACCGCAGTTGCCCGCAACGACAGTGGTGACGCCCTGGGCTAACTTAAAACCCATACCGGGATGGCGAAAGAATGCCCCATCGTCGTGAGAGTGTGTGTCGACCAGACCGGGTGCGAGTGTTTTACCGCCGGCATCTAACTCCTGTTTTGCTTTGCCTGTGATGCTTCCGACTTCACTAATGCGGTCACCACTGATGGCAACATCAGCCTGTATTGCGGGCGCACCTGTGCCATCCAATACCGAGGCATTACGAATAATTAGATCAAACATATGAGTTCCTTATAAACCGTAGTCGGCTGGCCGAGTGCGAATCCACTCGCCTATTTTTTCGCCAATCATGATGGCAGTGAGGTTGGTATTGGCTCTCGGTACGAATGGCATAATGGAGGCATCCGCGACAACGAGATTGTCGACCTTGTGAGCTCGGCCAAACTGATCGACCACAGCCAAGGCATCATTGCCCATTTTCACCGTGCCACAAGGGTGATAGCCGCTACCGGAAAACTTTCTGCACAGTTGGCCAAGCGCCTCGTCACTATCGCCGCGTTTTAAATCTGGAAACTGGATGCCAGTCGTCATATCGCTCAGCGGTGATTGATGCGCGAAGGTCAGGGTATCTCGAAAGCACCCGACCAGGCGTGACAAGTCACGTTCGTCCTCACAAAACCGGTTATCAATTTTGGGTGCAACATGAGGGTCTGCACTGGTGAGGGTGAGTTCTCCACGCCCGTATTGATATTCGAGCACTGCAGCAATACCCATTTTCGGCGTGCCATCGTTTTGGCCGACAAAACTCAACTGCTCGATCTGTAGGTCGTTGCGCTTCTCAGAACCCTCGGCGGTATACCGTAGAATGGTTTGAATGAGGGGTGAATCGAAATCAATGTTGATGCCATCTTTCACTTTCATCACGACGGAGACTGCTGGATGATCGCAGAGGTTTTGACCGACCCCTGGGATGTCTTGTATGACAGCAATACCGAGGCTCTCTAACTGTGCTTTAGGACCTAATCCAGAATGCATCAAAATAGCAGGCGACATAATCGCCCCCGCGCTGAGGACGGTCGTCTTGGCTAAGATCCTTTCGACACCCTCGCTCGTTTCGATCTCAGCGCCGATGCATTGATTGTTCTCAATAATCAGTCTGCGGACAAAAGACTCGGGTTGAATCGTGAGGTTAGGTCTTGCTCGCGCCGGGGCGAGATAACCAATGGCACAACTGATGCGCAGTCGGCCCAATTTGTTCATCGGCTGAGGACCAGAACCCCAGCCGTTTGGATCATTCTGATCCGGGCAGTCGGGATAGCCCAGATCCTGCGCAGCTGTTAGAAAAGCTTGATGCTGAAGTTGCAGTTCTTCATAGGGGTAACGACGAATACTAATGGGCCCAGCATCACCATGATAATCGGTATCGCCAAAATCTAGGTCTCGTTCCAAGCGGTTGAAGGCTGGCAGAACCTTTTCCCAGCACCATTCGGTATTCCCCAGTTCCGCCCATTCGTTGTAGTCCTCGGGTACACCTCTTAGCGCAATAGTTGTGTTGACTGAGCTAGAGCCGCCAACGACGCGACCGCGGGGGAAGGGTTGTTGGCGCTCGCGGGTGGGTTCGTATTGAAACCCCCAGTCATGTTTTCGGTACGAATTATTGTGGCTGTTCACCAGATCAAATGGCGTATCTTCGATGCGTGCATAGTCCGGCCCGGCTTCCACCAGTAAAACATTCAGGTTTGGATTTTCCGAGGCTCGTGCCGCAATTGCACAACCGGCGCTACCTGCGCCAATAACGAGTAAATCAATCATAGAATAGTGTGTTTATTGATTAGGCCTAGATTGTTACATGGTGGGGCGACGGGTGCTAGTTGTCACACTTTTCGAGCCTGAGACGTCAGATAGGTAGGTTGATGTAGTGCGCAATCCCGATAAGCTAAAGACATTTTTACCGGGGTAGTAACCGAAAAAGATAGGCTTCTTTGATGTTGGGGTTTCTGGGGTAGTTGCCATACTTGGCATTATAAATCTCGCCTAAACGCTTGAACTCCTCGGCACTGGTAACGCGCTCGGCCTTTAGTTCGTAGAGTTTCCCTGCGTTTTCCAGGCGCAATTCCGAGTTTACCTGCAGATGTTCAACCCAGGTAGCAAGATTGGCGCCGGCATGAATGTAAGGCACGTTATCCATGACCGTGATCCATAATTTTACTGAGTAGGGTTCGCTCGGATTAGTTTCGATTTGGATGATGTCAACGGCCGCAATGCCTGACCAGCTATCAGGGATTGGTGTGATGGTACCGTCAAGTTTGCCACCTGAAAAAGGGATAAACGCGCACCCGCTTATTAGCAGGCAAAAGGTAAGGGCCATGCAAGTCGATAGATGGGTGCGCATGTGTTGCATTCCTTGATCGTAAAGTGTCGGAACATTAATCCATCAATGGCGCTTGTTGTCACTGGTTACTTTGCCGACTTCTTTAGGCGCTATCTTGCATCGGGCTATCTTGTACCGCGCGATCTAGTACTGGGCTATCCCAGGCTTTAATCATGACACCAGCGATTGCACCCAGACCCGTTTCCCAGGCTTGATGTTCATCGGCAGTGAATTCTGCTGGTGAACTCTTAAAGGTATCGAGCAACGCTCCGGCAACGATGGGGAAATGACCGGGTAATACACCGTATTGCGTGTGCCGCTCACCCAGGTCAAAAACTCGCGCATAAAAGATCGCCGTATAGTCAGTGCCCGACGCTTGGAGCCATTCAAAACTGTCTTGAATTAGTTTGATCTGATGCTGCTCCCTTACTCTCTCCAGAGATAATATCCTTGAAAGGTTAGTCGTGGCAGGAGATCGTGCCGGTGAAATATTGAGCCGGGTTCTGACTTGTTGCGTTAGTTCACCTTCGTACTTTCTGCAATTGGGTTTTCGGCAATCAGGCTTTCAATAAGAATCAGACGATCATTCCCAAAATACATATCGTCACCACTGAGGAAGAGCGTGGGTGAGCCAAAGCCGCCACGCTGGATCAACTCTTCGGTATTGGCTTTAAGCTTTTCTTTGTACACGGGGTCGTTAATCTTCGCGAAATAGGTGTCTGCATCAAGACCAACTTCAACCAGAATTTTGCGCAGCTCATCGTCTTGGGAAATGTCCCTTAACTCTGACCAATAGGCTGAAAATACATGGTGGACATACTCAATCAGGCAATTTTCTTCCATGGCATAGAACGCGCCGCGCCCAATCTTGTAGATCTTCGACGTAATACTGTTGTTTAACGGCGACCTGATTAGCACGATTTTCATAAACCGATGGATTCACCGATTTAAACACACCGCCGACTAATATGGACTATAGTTAATTTGCACCAGCGAATGCCGTTCAAGCATAGCCTGCAAGGCCTCAAACCCCAGGTAGGTCCAGGGGCTTGAACAGTCGAAATAGAAGTCGAGTTTTGGTGCGTCGTTTCTCTATTGCCGTTATGTCGTCTTCTTGTGAAGAATAACGGGTAGTTCGCTATAACCCTTCACGAAAGAAGAACGCACCATCACGGGTTCGCCGACAACTTCTATATTGTCGAAACGTAGCATGATTTCTTCCCAGAGGATGCGGAGCTGCATTTCAGCCAGGCGGTTACCCATGCAACGGTGAATTCCAAAGCCAAAAGACAGATGATTTCTGGGTCGTTTGCGGTCGATGATGAAGTCATCCGGTTGTTCAATGACGTCAGCGTCTCGGTTACCTGAGACATACCACATCAGTATCTTGTCGCCTTTTTTGATTTGTTTACCGCCGAGCTCTGTGTCCGTTAGCGCGGTACGACGCATGTAAGCCAGAGGCGTTTGATAGCGAATGATTTCAGGCACCATGGTGGTGATCAAACTCGGATTGGCTCGAAGCTTGTCGTATTCCTTAGGGAACACATTGAGAAAGTTGACGCCGCCAGTAATAGAATTTCGCGTGGTGTCGTTGCCTCCTACGATGAGCAATACGAGGTTACCCAAATACTCTACAGGGTCCATATTCTTGGTAGATTCGCCGTGGGCGAGCATGCTCACCAGGTCAAAACCAGGGTTTGGATCGTTCTGCCGTTGATGCCAGAGGTTTTGGAAATACTCGAGGCATTCGATCAATTCTGCGCGGCGCTGATCTTCACTCTCGACGATATCCCCAGCCTCGACATCTGCCGTTGCAACGTCGGACCATCGAGTCAATTTGCGCCGATCTTCAAAGGGGAAATCGAAGAGGGTGGCGAGCATTTGAGTGGTCAATTCGATGGAGACAAGATCGACCCAGTTGATTTCTTCCCCAATCGGCAAACTATCGAGAATGTTTTGTACACGCAGTCGGATGGTGCCCTCCATCTCCGCCAGATTGCGTGGTGCGACGACAGGGCTCACCTCTTTGCGCTGCTGATCATGCTTCGGTGGGTCCATCGCGATGAACATAGGAAGCGGGAACTCTTCGTCCTGATCATCAACCACGATGCTGCCGTCTGAGGAGAACAACTCATGGTGCGTATCGACATACATGATGTCTTCATATTTTGTGATGTTCCAGAAGCTACCGGCACTTTCGTGATCTTTCTGCCAGTGGATGGGATCTTCTTTTCGCAGACGTTCGAAAATCTTCACGTGCTTGTCGTGATGAAAAATATCGTTTCGAATGAGGTCTAACTCGTCCAAGGGGATGGAATAGGGATCGAAAGTGCTCATGGTGGGTGTGTGGACAGGTGCGTCGCTCATTGAGTTTCTCTGGTTCTGCACGAAGGTCTATTTCAACACGTATTTGGTCGATCTCAAAGCGGTGAGTTGCTCGCTATTTTTCAGTCATTGACTAGTCTTGAGTGTAGGTTTTTGGCTTCAAAGGAGGTCAATCGATGCGGGATGGTCGCTTCACTTTACTGGTGGTAGATGATGCCGAGGTCAATTTGCGCTTGTTGCAAATTGTGCTCGAAGATGACTATGACACTTACTGCGTAGACTCAGGAACCGCTTGTCTCTCTTGCCTGTCAGAAGTGCAGCCTGATCTGGTGTTGTTAGACGTTATGCTGCCTGATCTGAACGGGCATGAGGTCTGTCGGCGCATGAAAAGCGGCCCTGCCACCAGAGACATACCCATTATATTTGTTTCAGCGGCGGTGACGTCAGAGGAACGACTTGCGGGCTACGAGGCTGGCGGCGATGAGTATGTGACGAAGCCTTTCGACATTGAAGAATTGATTCAGAAAATCGAGAGTTCGCTTGATGTCCGACGTCAAGAGATTGCGCTCAAGGGGACTGCTGAGGAAGCCACCCAGGTTGCCAAAGAGGCTTTGATTGGCTCTAGTGAACTTGGGACACTCAACAACTATGTTCGTCGTAGCGCCCATGCAAAGTCCTATAAAGAGTTGTCCAAAAACCTTTTTGAGGCGACCCGTAACCTCGGGCTAAATTGTAGTGTCGTACTGCATACCGATGCCGGGGCTGAATATTTTGGTTGCGCTGAAAATAGCTTAGAGGCGAAATTATTAGAGAAATTTCATGGCGCTGAGCGATTTGCGGACCTCCTGACGAGAACTGTCGTGAATGCGTCGAACTGTTCTATCCTGGTCAAAAACATGCCAGTTGATGACACTGCCCGCTACGGTAGGCTTAAAGATCATTTGGCCGCCGTCGTCGACGCGACCGAAAGCCGTATTGAATCCTTAGAATTGCTGATGAGTATTAATGTTCGGCGAGATAGTGCGATTCGGAGTTTGATCTGTAGCAACGATGAACAACTCGCTTCAATACAAACACAACTGGCCGATCAAGATGTCCAGCGTCGAGATATCATGATGAATTTATTGGTGACTGTGGAAAATCAGTTGCTGACGATGGGATTGGACGACGATCAAGAGCACCGACTCGTTAAGATGTTAGATGAGGGTGTTCAGAAGGTCGACGCGCTGCCAAACATTGCGGACGATATTGCAGCAAGTTTTCAGCATGCGAAGCAGACGCTGAACCGACTGCTCGATGAGCAGCCGGTATCAGGCAGTGCCTAACTGAACTCGGTAATCACGGCAGAGATAGATTCTTTCGCGTCACCAAACAGCATGCGGGTGTTTTCGCAGAAGAAGAGCGGGTTATCCACACCGGAGAAACCAGAAGCCATCGATCGCTTCAGGACAAAAACAGTTCTTGCCTGATCCACGTTTATGATGGGCATCCCGTAGATTGGGCTGCCTTCGTCTTCTCGAGCCGAAGGGTTCACAACGTCATTTGCGCCAATCACGATCGCCACATCTACATTTTCGATACGCGGGTTAATTTCATCCATTTCGACGAGCTGCTCATAGGGGACATCAGCCTCGGCCAGCAGTACGTTCATATGACCGGGCATACGACCAGCGACAGGGTGAATCGCATAACTGACCTCGGCACCATTTTTCTCAAGCAGTTCACCGAGCTCTTTTACCACGTGCTGTGCTTGTGCAACGGCCATTCCATAGCCGGGTACAATGCAGACATTGCTGGCGGCTTCGAGGATGTAGTAAGCGTCTTGGGGTGAGATGGGCTTAACTTCACCTTCCACAGATTTAGCTTGCTTCACTGCGCCAAAGCCACTGAATAGGACGTTAGCCAGGGAACGATTCATCGCTTTACACATGATATTGGTCAGGATGATACCGCTCGCACCTACCAGTGCGCCTGCGACAATTAGGATGTTGTTATTGATGGCGAAACCTGCCGCACAAGCAGCAATACCTGAATAGCTATTGAGCAGCGAGATGACCACAGGCATATCCGCGCCACCGATTGGAATAACGGCCATGATGCCGAGCAGTAGAGAGAGCCCAAGTACGATCCAGAACCAGACAGATTCAGGATTAGGGTCCATAGAAAGCATATAACCCGCGTACACCAGGCCAATCAGAATCAAACTGTTAACGATGCGTTGACCAGAAAAGACCACAGCACCGCTACCAACGATTTCGCTAAGTTTGCCGTAGGCCACGAGGCTACCGGTCAGTGTAATACCACCGATCAAAATCGCGATAATAATGGTGACGGCAGCGAACACGCTAACATCGGCACCGTATAGCGCAGCCCAGCCAACCAGTAAACTCGCAGCGCCACCGGAACCATTAAACAGGGCGACCATTTCTGGCATGCTGGTCATGGCAATTAGGCGAGCGGCAAGTGCGCCAATGATTGTACCAATCAATATACCCATACCGATCAACTTGAAGTCAACAATACCTTCAGCGGTCAGACCAGCAATAACGGCTATTAGCATAGCGAGGGAAGAGAGTAGGTTGCCGCGACGGGCTGTCGCCGGTGAACCCAGTTGTTTCAGGCCGAAGATAAAGAGCGCGGCTGAAACAATGTAAGAGAGGTTTGCGAGAATATGAATGTCCATTTATACGCCACCCTTCTTACTTTTAAACATCGCAAGCATTCGGTCGGTGACGAGGTAACCGCCTACAACATTAATGGTCGCAAAAGTTACAGCTGCGGTACCCAGGTACTTTGCAAGACTGTCATCAACTAGACCTGCCGAAAGAAAAGCACCAGCAAGCGTAATACCAGAGATCGCGTTAGCACCAGACATTAGCGGCGTATGCAGCGTGGCGGGTACTTTGGAGATCAGTTCAAAGCCGAGAAATATCGACAGCACGAGAATAAATGTCAGAAATACAATTTCCATGATCGGCCCCTTAACTCCTTAAGTTCTTAATGGCTGCATTGACGATTTCGCCGCCGTGGGTAATCATACAGCCGGCTAAAATGTCATCTTCGAGATCGAGATTGAAGGTTTTACCTTCTTCATCCCAAAACTCCGAAACCAGGTTAAATAGGTTGGACGAGTACATTTGACTCGCGTCCCGAGGGACTTCCGATGGCAGGTTGGAAACACCGATGATGGAGACACCATTCACATCAACGATTTCATCCGGTAAAGAACCTTCTACATTACCACCTGATTCCACTGCCATATCCATCAGGATACCGCCGGGCTGCATCGCCTCGACCATGTCTCTGGTAACAATGCGTGGTGCTGGGCGACCAAAGACTTGTGCCGTGGTGATGACGATATCAGATTTGCTGATAACGTCTTTCATTCCCTGCCGTTGCAGCTCTAATTGCTCTGGAGTCAATTCCTTCGCATAGCCGTCTTTGGTTTGGCCGGTTTCGCCGAGATCTATTTCGATGAACTTAGCGCCTACCGATCGAACTTGTTCTGCGACAACCGGCCGTGTGTCGAAAGCTTCGACCTTGGCGCCTAATCGCTTGGCCGTTGCGATGGCTTGGAGTCCGGCAACACCTGCGCCAATCACAAATACCTTAGCTGGTTTCAAAGTGCCAGCAGGGGTCATCATCATCGGCAGAATGCGATTCAGTTTTGCCGCCGCCAATATCACCATGACGTACCCTGCAAGGTTAGCTTGTGAACTCAAGGCATCCATTTTTTGGGCACGAGTCGTACGTGGAATCATTTCCATGCTAATGGCAGAAACCCCATGAGACGCCATGGCATCAACCAGTGCGTTTTCATTATAGGGGTCAAGATAGCTGATGTGGATCGCACCTTTTTTCAAGCCTGAGACTTCTTCGATCTCGGGCTTGCGTACGCGCAAGACGATATCTCCGTTGGCCAGGAGCGCGGAGCGATCGGTCGTCACGATCGCACCAGCTTCAGTATATTGGTTGTCAGAGAATCCGGCATGGTCACCGAGGCCCGCCTGGACCTCGACTTTGAGACCTGCGCTGGTCAGTTTCTTCACCGAATCGGGAATCAGAGCCACACGTTTTTCATTCGTATGGGTCTCTGCAGGCACGGCTATTTGCATGTGATACCTCGAGCTAGAGTAATGGCTTTTGTTCCGATCAACTCACTGATTTATAAGTCATTTTGTGTGAGTTGACCTCCCCCAAAATTTCAAGGATGGAAGGTAGCACGATCAATTTTGCAAAGCGAATAAAAAGAAGGAATGCCAGAGCATCCGAACGGTAATTGCACAACACAAGCGCTTTATGCCCACTTTACGCCCACTTTATGCAGAGAAGCCATGATCAATGACCAGTTCGCTCGCGTTGATATAACGAGAGTCATCTGATGCCAAAAATACAACACCGTTGGCAATGTCTGAGGGCTGGCCAAGGATGCCACCAGGCACGGTTGCCGCAACTTCCCAAGATTCAGCACGGTTAGCGCCATCCTTGCCGTTTAAACCCAGCTTTTCCCAAATGGCAGTTTCGATGATGCCCGGGTGGATAGAATTGACGCGGATATTATTGCCCGCCTGTGCACATTCTTTTCCAACCGATTTGCTGAGCAAGCGCACGCCACCTTTTGTCATCGCATAGGCACTCAGATTGGGTGAGGCCTTCAGGCCTGCAACAGAGGACAGATTAATGATTGAGCCGCCGCCGGACGCAGCGATTAGCGGAATACAGTGTTTCAAACCAAGAAAGACGCCATCGAGGTTCACGGCATTCTGTTTGTGAAAGTCCGCCAGCGACATTTCGGTAATCGGTGAGAAAATGGCAATACCTGCGTTATTCACGAGGATATCCAGGCTGCCATAGTCCCGTTCTATGGATGAAACAATGGCTTCCCACTCAGTTTCGCTGGTAACGTCATGATGGTGATAACTGGCATTTCCGCCGTTGGCAATGATACTTGCCACAGTAATCTCGCCTTCAGCGTCAACCACGTCTGTTAAGACAACCCGGGCTCCGCACGCGGCTAACGCGGTTGCACACGCGGCACCAATGCCCATCGCAGCACCCGTGATTAACGCAACTTTACCTGCCAGTTTATCTGTCGATGTGTTGGCGGCCATTTGAGTTCCCATCAATCAACTGTTTGACGGCGAGTGTGCCCGAGTCGTCCTACGCCGGCAACATTCAGCAGCATTCAGCGACAAATAGACACCGGCTCAAAATTGTCCGGTAAAAGTGATATAACCGCTGCACGCAATGTGGGGGTATTTGGTATGAGTTGGCAAAAAGAAACACAGGAGATTGAACTGCGAAGGGAATTGTCGAAGCAGCAGGGTGGTGCGGAAGGGATCGCCAAGCAACATGCGAAAGGCAGGCTATCGATTCGAGAGCGTATTGATCAATTAGTGGGTCACACTTTTGAAGAGCACGGCGAGGGCGCTGGGTTTGCCGAAAAGGACGAGACGGGCGCGATTAAGGCATTCTCGCCGGCCAATTATGTGGTTGGCTTTGGTGAATTGAATCGCCGCCGGGTGGTGGTAGGCGGTGAAGACTTTACCTTAAAAGGTGGCTCGCCCAACGGTGCCGGCTTGCGCAAAAGTGTCTATGCAGAAGAATTGGCTGTGCAGTTTAAAGTCCCACTGGTGAGAATGTTGGAAGGTGGCGGTGGCAGTGTCGCGGGCGGCGGCAGTAAACCGCAAACCGTTGGTTCCCCCGTAAACGCGGAGCCTAGATTCAAGATCATTGCCCAGGCGATGACTGAGGTGCCGGTGGTTTCTGCCGCCATGGGGCCGGTTGCCGGGTTTCCTGCCGGCCGCCTGGTTGCTTCCCACTTTTCCGTAATGGTGAAAGAAACGTCACAGATTATGGTAGCCGGTCCAGCGCTGGTTGAGCGAGCCCTGAACCGATCAATGAGCAAAGAAGAACTTGGCGGTTGGAAGGTTCATACCCGTTCCGGAATCTGTAACAACGTGGCCGATACCGAAGCCGAGGCATTGGCTCAGGTAGAGAAGTTTTTATCTTTCATGCCGCAGAATATTTGGCAATTAGCAGAAAGAGTTCACTGCACGGACGACCCCAACAGAGCGGATGACGCGTTGATTTCAATTGTGCCCAGAGATGGTCGTATCCCATTTGAGATGCGTGACGTCATTACCCATATTGTTGATCGAGGCAGCTGGTTCGAAATCTCGCCCTATTACGGCCAAGGCCAGATCACTGGTTTCGCGAGATTAAATGGTGCGGTGGTGGGGATTATCGCTAACGATTGCAAACACTTCGCCGGCGCGATGACAGCAGACGGTTCGCAAAAGGCGAAGCGCATGATGGAAATGTGCGATATGTTTCATATTCCGCTCGTCAATTTGCTCGACGAGCCAGGCTTTATGATCGGCCCGGATGCGGAGCAAGCGGCGACAATTCGCTATGGTATGAGTGCCGTGGCGGCAGCTGTCCAGTCCACTGTGCCCTGGGCCACGGTCGCTATCCATAAATCCTTCGGCGTAGCATCCGCAGCACATTTCGCGCCCAAGACATACAAGCTTGCGTGGCCCTCCTATGAAATGGGTGCATTGCCGGTAGAAGGTGGTGTTGCGGTGGCGTTTTATAAAGAGATTGCCGCTGCGAAGGACCCCGATGCCAAGCGCCGGGAGTTGGAAGAGAAGCTACTGGCGAATCGTAGTCCTTTTCCGGTGATGGAAAGTTTTGCGGTGCATGAGCTCATCGATCCACGCCAAACCCGCACCAAATTGTGCCGTTGGATTGACTGGATCGAGCCCAGTCTCGAGCATCTTAAAGGACCCGTGACCTGGGGTATGCGGCCCTGATGCAACTGAAATTGCGAATAACGGTTCGATGAAAAACTCGACAAGCTCACAACCTCGACAAAAGGTGAAAGCTTTTTGTCATAGAGCGGTCTATGTCTGGGTTATGATAATTATTCGGGAATATAAAGCTCACTGATGATTTTACGACGTCTTAGTTTGGGATTGTGTTTGGCTTTTTGTCTGCTGCTCAGTGCGGTCAGTCAGGCCAACCCCATAAATACCGGTAATCTTGATGCCAGGCTGATGAGCGTGCCGTCGCAGATTGCACCGGGTGCAACGTTCACGCTTTTGCTAGAGCATCAGATACGCCCTGACTGGCATACCTATTGGGTAAACCCAGGCGATTCTGGTGCTGCGACCAGGCTCACCTGGCGCGGACCTGAAGGTTTTACATTCGGCGACATCGCCTGGCCATATCCAGAACGCATTCCTTACGGACCACTGATGAACTATGGCTACCATGACCGGGTCGTGTACCCCATCCAGGTCACGGCGCCGGCTAACTTGAGCGGTGATTCAGTCACGTTTGATGTGAAAGGTGAGTGGCTTGTCTGTGCTGACGTATGTATTCCAGAACGGGGTGAATTGAAACTTAACGTACCCGTCGGCTCAGAGCTGATCATTGATCCAGAGATGGCGGAAGAGGAGATCGCAGCGCGGCAGCGAGTGCCTCAGCTTGTTTCGATACCGACTTCTGTTGACGCCGGCAGTGAAACAGTCACGCTTTCAATTTCGATGCCGGGTCTTGATCCCGATCGGGTGCAGTCGGTGGTCTATTATCCCTTTCTTGAAGCGCTGATTGACAACCCCGCGGAGCAGTTGCTGTCCATATCGACAACCGGTATTGAACTGATCCTGACGCCTGGCTATGACTACACCGAGACCGCCAGCTTTGATGGCATTGTGGTGATTGAAGAAGAAGCTGGAGAAATGCTCACCACCGCATTCGAAATCCGCCCGCAAGGCGGCGGCAGCCCCGGCACTACAGGTACTACAGGCACTACAGGTACTACAGGCACTACAGGTACTACAGAAACCTCAGGCCTCTCCCTGATAACAGCATTGATGTTTGCCTTTATCGGCGGGCTCATTCTCAATCTAATGCCCTGTGTCTTTCCGGTTTTATCGATCAAGGTTCTGTCTTTGATGGGCGAGACCACACACTTGACCCGTCATGGTTGGATGTATGTGCTAGGCGTGGTGCTAAGTTTCGTTGCGATTGCCGGGTTGCTAATCGCGCTGCGTGCCGGTGGTGCAGAAATTGGTTGGGGTTTTCAGCTGCAGTCACCCTGGGTCGTCGGTCTGCTGGTCTATCTATTTCTGCTGGTGGGTCTCAATTTGTCGGGCTACTTCGAAATCGGTACGAGTTTGATGTCCTTTGGTGGAAGTTCGCTGACTCAAAACGGCTACAGTGGCTCATTCTTTACGGGCGTTTTGGCCACGCTGGTAGCGGCACCCTGTACCGCACCCTTTATGGCATCGGCGATTGGTTATGCGCTTACGCAAAGCAATGCGGCGGCGCTATTGATTTTTGCATCCCTCGGTTTCGGCATGGCGGTGCCTTATCTGGCCTTGTGCTACTCGCCTGGGTTACTCAAGAAATTGCCTAAACCTGGCGTGTGGATGGAACGTTTTAAAGAAATTCTGGCTTTTCCTCTTTACGCATCTGCGGTCTGGCTGCTCTGGGTACTGAGTCTGCAAGCTGGCGCGTCTGGCGTCCTAACCATCGGTGCAGGCGCCGTCACACTAACGTTCGCCATTTGGCTATTGAAGCATCTGCCCCGCGGCGCCATTGCAAAGTTAACTATACAGACCTTAGCCGTGTTGATGATTGTTGCTGTTATCTACAGCCCAGCCCAACTTCAAACCCTGGTGGCAAGCCCGGCTGCTGCGGGTCAAACAGCGAGTGATGTGGGTGAAAATTATGAAACTTACAGTGCCGAGAAACTCGAGCAATACCGCGCGGAAGGTGCCGTATTCGTAAATTTCACTGCTGCCTGGTGTGTCACCTGTAAGGTAAACGAGGTCGTGGCACTCTCAACACCCGCCGTCATCAAGGCATTTGCGCAAAATAACATTCGCTATTTAAAGGGTGATTGGACCAATGAAGATCCCGAAATCAGCCGTAAGCTTGCTGAACATGGTCGTAGTGGTGTGCCCCTCTATTTGTTTTATCCTGCGGGATCAGACAGTGCGAAAGTATTACCCCAGCTACTCACCAAGGATATCGTATTGAAGGCCCTGCAAAACCTGTAGCATTCATTGACACACAGTTAATCGAGGTCACGCGTGCGTACAACGCTGGTGGATGAAAAAGGCAACCCCAGATACACCAACCGTCTCATAAGTGAAAATTCTCCCTATTTAAAGCAGCACGCGCACAACCCGGTGGACTGGCATCCCTGGGGTGACGCGGCTTTCGATCTCGCCAGGCTGAATAATAAGCCTGTCTTTCTCTCGATTGGTTACTCAACCTGTCACTGGTGTCATGTGATGGAGCACGAGAGCTTTGATAATGAAGACATTGCCCGCTATCTAAACGAACACTTTGTCTCGATTAAGCTAGATCGCGAACAGCGGCCTGATCTGGATGATATTTATATGACCGGCGTGCAACTCATGTCGGGGCAGGGCGGCTGGCCGATGTCGAACTTCATCACTGCTGACGGTAAACCTTTTTACGCCGGTACCTACTATCCACCGAACGCCTTTATGGATTTGCTACAGCAGATCAATAAGGTCTGGCGCGAACGTAGCGATGAGGTGTTGGCTCAGGCTGAGAAGATCGCCGAGAATATTGGGCGTTTCGCAGCCGCTAAGAGTGAAGTGAAGGCGATTGAGCAAGATCTAGCCCCTCGCGCTACTGCAGAGTTACTAGGCCGACTGGATAGTGTGAACGGTGGGTTTGGTGGTGCGCCTAAGTTTCCCAATGAGTCACAATTGCTCATTTTGTTGGAAGATCTAGATCGGCGCCATGACGAGGATGTTGGTTCGGCTATTACGCTGACACTGGACAAGATGTATCAGGGTGGTATTTTTGACCAGGTTGCAGGCGGCTTTCATCGCTATACGGTCGATGCAGGTTGGTCAGTCCCACACTTTGAAAAGATGCTCTACAACCAGGCACAGCTGATCAGGGTGTTTGCCAAAGGCTATCAGCTCACCGGGAAGACCGCTTATCTGCGAGTGATGGACCGAACGATTCGATATGTTCTACGGGATATGACGGCGCTAGATGGCCGGTTTTATTCAGCGACGGACGCGGACTCTGAAGGCGAGGAGGGTCTCTTTTTTGTTTGGCGACCTGACGAATTGAAAGCGTTGTTAGCTGAAGACGCTGAGCTGATCCGTGATCTCTATCGAGTGACAGAAAATGGAAATTTTGAGGGCGCGAATATTCTCAATCTTGCTGGCTCACTAGAGTCTTTTGCTGCTCAACGTGACATACCGTTCGATTTCTTTCTGACTCGCCTTGATGCCACCCACGAGATTCTCTATCAAGCGAGAGAAGGGCGAGAGCATCCTCTAAGAGATGAAAAGTTTATCACCGCCTGGAATGGCATGATCATTTCGGCGTTGGTTCAGGCCGATTTATTATCTGGCCTGAACCAATACACGGCCTATGGGGTGACTGCAGCTGAATCTCTGTGGCAGCGGCACTTTGAATCTAGCGATGACCCGATACTCTGGCGAGCAGGTCTCGGCGATACATTGTCTATTGCCGGTAACCTCGAAGACTATGCCTGTTTTGCAGAGGCCTGCTTTCAGCTCTATCTAAAAACCGCAGAAGTGAAATGGCAGGAGCGGGGTCAAACTCTGATTGATCTGATGTTGATACGTTTTTGGGATGAGGCAGAGGGTGGTTTCTTTTTTGCTGTTGAAGCAGCAGACGGCCCGATGATTACCCGGTCCAAAAGTCCCATGGATGGTGCGATGCCCTCGGGTAATTCCGTCGCGTTGATGGCATTGGTGTTAGCTTTTGAGTCCACAGGTAGTGCCGAGCTTGAAGCCCGAATCAACAAAATGATTAGCGGCTTTTCTGGATTGCTGCTTGCATCCCCGTCTGCATTTTCTTTTATGCTCACTGCAATCACACGATTTCTTCAAGGTTCCCGGGACCCCATTCAATGGGGCGCGAATGGTCTTTTGCGTCTTAGTATTAAGCGGAACGGAGCTGGAGCAGTGTTAAAGTTCGAGTTGGCGGATGGATGGCACATTAACAGTCACGATACCGAAGCGACGGACCTGATACCCACTAACATCTCAGCCAAGGGGGAATTTCCAGACGCGAAAGAGATAGATGTTGCCTTTAGCGATCAACCACTACGAGTTTATGAAGGGGCATTTGAAGTTCTCGTGGCGGAGCTAGACGAACTGCTTGAAGTTTCATTTCAAGCCTGTGATAACGCGGTTTGTCTGAAACCTGAAACCCTAGTGCTCAGACTTAATCTCTAGAGACAAAAAAGCCGGATGACGCAGGTCATCCGGCTTATCTTTCTTTCTGCTAAAAATTTTTTCTAAAACTTTGTCGAGCATTTCAGCTATCAATTCAGCTATCAATTCAGCTATGTATTTAGCTGTTTATCTATTTATGAACTGTTAGGTTAATCCAGCAAAGCACTAGCCTTGCCTTTAATGATCTGAGTGCCTGCTTCGTCTGTGGTGGATACTTCGATATCGGCGATCTTTTCGCCATTTTCTTCGCGGATGTCGGTAATCGTTGCTTTGGCCGTTAACGTTGCGCCAGGAAATACTTGCGCTGTAAAACGCACGCCGTAACTTTTGAGTCGACCATCACCCACATAATTGGTCAGCATTCTGCCGGTCATACCCATCGAGAGCATGCCGTGGGCGAATACCGACGGATAGCCAGCGATTTGAGTGGTAAAGATTTCATCACTGTGGAGAGGGTTATAGTCACCGGACGTCCCGGCGTACTGCACAATTTGCGTGCGTGATAGATTGCGACAGACTTCTTCTTCATGGGTGTCGCCGACTTTTACTTCGGTTGCTTTTAATGACATGTCTGCTGCTCCTTAGACTAAAGTTGCGGGTTTTTCAGTGCGAACACCCACACTGGTAGCGGTAACAACCAACTCACCGCTCTGGTCGCGATATTCGGTGACGGATTCGCTGAACATCAGCTTACCGCCTCGACGACCTTCTTTTTCCCAGGACTTACCGGGCTTGCTTGTTGCTGTCAGTACGTCACCCACCTTTACTTGACGGTGATAAACGTAATGTTGTTCAGCGTGCAGTCCGCCACCGCCACCGCTTCCGCCGCCACCGCTGCCTTCTTGTTTGGTAATGCCGGTTGCTTCCTTGGCGGAGCCAAACCATTCTTCACCGATCTTGGGGCGAAGAAAATAATTGGGGTCGAACTGTGCGCTGGCTTGTACAAAGGTCGGAGGTGCAATGGTAGCGCCCGGCTCAGTGCTCTTTGCATAGTCTGCATCGTAATAGATTTTATTCGCGTCGCCGATAGAGCGTGCAAACATCATGATGTGCCCGGCTTCGATCGGAAATTTATCTGCCGCCATGGTGGATCTCCCGTCTTTTTTATGTGTGTTAGCGCAAAAGGCGCCTGATGTAAGGTACGTGGTCGGTCAACTTACACTAGGTTTTGCGAACTCTGCAAACTTAAATTGCCCGATTAATTGCGCTGAGAGGTAATATTTTTCTTGAGGCGCAAAGGGCTGCCATGTAAGATTTGTGTCCCCTCGAGAAAAAATTTAAATGAAGGGTCACTTCTTGAATTTTGACCCTGAGCTTGTGAGCTTTAGTTTGTGACCTATAGCGTTTGAGAAGTCATGGCCCGGGGAGTTCGAGCGATAAGTGACAGAATAAATTAGAAAGAAAAATAGAAACAAGAAGAAAAATAATTCCACTGCAAGGTTGTAGCAAAAATCATGTCGAGACCTGTCCGTATCGAGTTCCCTGGCGCGCACTACTATGTCACGAGTAGGGGAATGAACGATAAGGCGGTCTTTCGCGATGTAGAAGATCGAGCTGTTTTTCTGAATGTATTGAGCGGGGTTGTCGAGCGCTTCGGTTGGTTGGTTCATAGCTATGTAATGCTGGATAGTCACTACCATCTGGTGCTGGAATGCCCACGAGCGAATTTATCCAAAGGTATGCGCCAGCTGAATGGCGTCTACACCCAACACTTTAATCGTTGCCATAAAGAAGATGGCCCTCTGTTTCAAGGACGGTTCAGAAGTGTGTTGTTCGAGGCCAAAGATTATTTGTTGCCACTTTGCCGGCACACCGTATTGAATCCCGTTAGATTGAAGATTACCGGCTCTGCTCGGCAATATCGCTGGAGTAGTCATCGCGCCGTGGCAGGACAAATCCAGACGCCTGGTTTGCTGCATCACGACAAGTTGCTGACGAGCTTTGGCAAGCGCCTAAAGGATAGCCAGAATAAATACTGTGATTATGTAAAAGCCGGCGTAGGTGCAGCTTCCCCTTTAGATGCTCGCAGTGGTCAGGTGCTATTGGGCTCTGCAAAATTTTTGGCTGAGATGCAGCCCATTTTGAATGGCGAAAAGATGGCTAAGCGCGGCCCTAAGCGGGCCCAGCGCCGTCGTAGCCTACCGGTTCTATTCAAAAACATTGATAACAAGACTCGAGGCGAGCGTAACGCGTTAATTTGCAAGGCGCATATTGATCATTCCTATACGCTGATGGAAATTGGTGAGGTTCTTGGCCTGCACTACACCACCGTGAGCAAAGTCGTCAATCGTTAAGCCCTTATCGTTAAGCCCTTATCGTTAAGCCTCCCTTCGCTGGTGGCTATTACCTTCAACAAGTCGCTTTTCATCATCCCAAAGCCTCTGTATGCTTCAGGCAGAATTAAAAGAAATGGCTTACGAGCTAGAGAACAACCGCAGGAGATGTCGTGCATAGAACAATCGGTAATGTTAAAGAGCCAGAAGAGGGTGAAGTTGATCTAACCCCAATGCTTGACGTTGTTTTTATCATGCTGATTTTCTTCATCGTGACGGCGACGTTTGTTAAAGAAATCGGTATTGATGTCACCAGTCCAGATAAGAACCAGAATGTTAAGGATGCGGACAAGCAAAGTATTGTCATTCAAATCACCAACCGTGACCGAATCATGATCCGTAATCGTGATATCGACAAGCGAGCGATTCGGGCGAATATTGAACGGTTGCACGCTGAAAGCCCTGATGCGCCGGTTGTGGTTCAGCCACATCCTGAAAGCACAATAGAGGTTATGATCCTCGTCATGGACTCGGCAAGACAAGCCGGGGTCTTCAACGTGTCGATTGCCGCGACCTGACGAGCGGCAATAGAAAGGGCAATCGCAGAAACCAAAGCCTCGCACAAAGCGGGGCTTTTTTTGTCTCAAAAGGCAGGTTTTAGACAACAGTTGTAGAGAGGGAAGTATCGATGGAATTGATTTTGATTCGACATGGGTTACCAGAAAAAGTTATTACCGATGATGGCGCACCAGCAGATCCACCATTGTCTCAGGATGGGCGCGATCAGGCCGACAAAATGGCCGCTTATCTCCATGCTGAATCAATCGACCGCTTGTACTCGAGCCCGATGCGCCGAGCGCATCAGACCGCGTTGCCGCTAGCGGCTGTGCACAATCTTGAAATTGAATTAGCGCCAGGTGTCGCAGAATACGATAAAGATTCTGATGCCTATATTCCCGTCGAAGAACTCAAGGCGCTGGACTATGACCGCTGGTTGCGACTGATGAATGGTGAAACCGGCATCAACTTTCCGAAGTTTGCTGAAACCGTCTGTCAAAGCCTCGAAGAAATCGTTGCGGATAATGCCGGCAAGCGAGTTGCGGTGACGTGCCATGGCGGGGTCGTGAATGTCTGGGCGGCACATGTGGTGGGATTTGAGCCAAGACTATTTTTTAACCCAAGGTACACCAGTATCAGTCGTTTTATGGCATCGAGTTCGGGGTCCAAATCAGTGATCAGTCTGAATGAGCACTTTCATTTAAGGTGAACACCTTCGCTGAGTATTTATCGCCTGTTTTTGTCTCTACCTCGTTTTGTAACCGCAACGCGCCTCTCATCCAGCGTGTCTGCGGTGAGATCACCCTTGTGTGCGGCGCTGCGTCGCGCTTCTTCCTTGAGGCCCTCCGCAAGTGAATGTTCTACACCGAAATCAATGAGCTTGTGAACCTCGCTAAGGGTCCGTGGATCGGCCTGACAAATGTCCGCCGCGAGAGATTCGCAGTGAGGTAGAAGCTCGGCTGGTTCAACGATACGATTGAGAAGTCCCCAGCGTTCTGCCGTGACCGCATCGAGGTAGTTTCCTGTGAAACTGAGCTCTTTCGCCCGAGAAGGGCCAATGAGCTTCGCGAGCCGTTGCGATAGTCCCCAGCCCGGCACGACGCCCATACGCACGTGGGTATCAGCAAACTTCGCCTCGGTTGAACCAACCAGAATGTCGCACATCAATGCGATTTCGAAGCCGCCAGTAATGGCAAAGCCGTTGATGGCGCCAATGATGGGTTTGCCCACACTGCGTATCGCGCCGTGCAGGTCTGCTGTTACGCCGGCGTTATCGTTCTGGGCAAAACCCTTCTGCCCAAGTTCTCGTAAATCCAGGCCAGCCGAAAAAGCTCGGCCAGCGCCCGTTAAGATAATGACTTTGGTCGCGTCATCGGTTTGAAGGCGCAAAAATGTCTCGGTGATGGTCGATCGTAGGTCGTTAGACAAAGCATTCAGCTGTTCTGGTCGGTTCAGCGTCACGGTTGTGACACCGTCAATATTGTTCGTAAGCACCAGAGCCATAGAGGTTCCCTTATTAAAAAGCACGCAATGATATGAGTAATATTAGCCGACCTTAAGCCCCTGGCCGCCATCGACACGTAAATGAATACCGGTAATAAAACTGGCATCGTCACTGGCGAGAAAGAGGGCGGCATTTGCCACGTCCCAGGCAGAGCCCATTTTACCGCGTAAGGGTACGGACTTGTTTCTGGTCTGCACCAGTTCATCTCGATCGATTCCCCGGCTGGCGGCAATACCCTCTATCGCCATGGGTGTATCGATCAGGCCAGGCAAAATACAGTTCGCCCGAATGCCATGACGCGCGTTCATGATCGCAAGGTTATCCGTAAATGCCATGATGCCAGCCTTGGAGGTTTTATAGGCCACCATATTGGTTGCGGCGATTGCTGCCAGAGACGAAATGTTGATGATTGATCCGGATCCCTGTTCACGCATTTGTGGCAACACGCTCTTACAGGTTAGAAACATGCTGGTCAGGTTCACATCCATAATGTGCTGCCAATCAGCGAGTGGTAGTTTGCTGATACTGGAGTCTCGGGTGCCAATGCCCACATTATTGTGCAGGATGTCGATTTGGCCCCAGTGGCCCATACAGGCTTGGGACATCGCGATGCAGTCCTGTTCACTGGTGACGTCCATCTCAAATGAAGCACAGATGTGACCTTCCGCCGTGATGAGTTTCTGGGTTTCGCCCAGACTTTCTGGGTTGCGGTCCGCGATGAGGACCTTGGCGCCTTCTCTGGCAAACAGCAGGGCTGTGGCCCGGCCATTGCCGATGGTTTGACCGGCGGTCTGACCAGCACCCGTAATGATCGCCACCTTGCCTTTAAGTCGCATGTCTCCAGCCATGAATGTGGACCAAGATGATAAAGCAAGGATGTTACTCGAAAACGCCAGCGGCAGTGTGTTGCATGCAGTAGATGCTGGGAAATAAATGGGCAGGAATGAATTTTACTTCTGCCCCCCGTTTATCTTTAGTGGCTTTGCTGCTTAGCTGTATTTTTGGAAGGGTGCATCCACAGGTGTATCGGCTAAATGATTGCTGTAGTTGCTTATCGTTTTCTGAGCAATGCCTAGAATGATTTCTAACAGTTGTTGGTTGCCATAACCCACTGCGCTGAAAGTAGCCAAGTGATCCGAATCTAACCGGCCACGATGTCTTAGCAATGCTAACGTTGTGTTTCGCAGCGTTTGCAGCTTTTCAGAAGGTAGCTCATTTCCACTGCGCAAGGCATCAATTATCGCTGGATCAACTTTCATCATGTGAGCAATGCCAGTGTGCGCAGGAATACAATAGTGACACTCATTTTCGACGTTGATGGTTTGCCAGACCACAGTAAGCTCCTCATTGTTAAAACTGCTATTTTGGAAAAGAGTGTGGAGCTCTTTGTAGGCTTTGAGTACAGAAGGTGCTTCTGCTAGTACAGCATGCAGATTAGGAATAAACCCAAAAGCTTTTTGTGAGCCTTCGAGTTCCGCTCTGGCGTCTTGGCTAGCGCTGTCCAGGGTATGTACTGTAAATGTCATAGTTTCTGTCCTTTATCGTTTAGTGTATGTCGTTATTTGCTGTTTATGTGGTGTTACTCTACGCGCTACTATCCGTACTATGAATGCTAAAAAATTCCAAATAAATGTCCAGGAGTACAAATTGTCTTCATTTTCCGATTTTGTTGAGTTGATTCGACTTAGAGTAGCGATCTATCACAACGCGCGAGTCTGTGGGCAATGGACGATAGGTTCGCACGCCGAGGGCAGTACTTGTTTCCATATGGTGACGCAAGGAGATTGTCGTCTCACCCTACCCAGTGAAGGCGAGTGGATCTTGCAGGAAGGAGATTTGGTAATTTTCCCTAGAGAAGTGGCTCATACGATGGTGCCGCTTGCAGATTTCGAAGGACCCCAAGAACATCTAGTAATCGCCGATGCTCAAGATCGACCCGGCACCAGCATGTTATGTGGAGAGGTCAAATTCCAACACCAGGGCAGTCAAGCCCTGCTTAATGCCCTACCCACTGTGTTTGTCATTGAAAGAAATGCTTCCAGTACATGGCTTGACCATCTCTATGAATTGATCGTTGCTGAAAGTTTATTCATTCGAGAAGCATCGAGCCCAATCCTCGATCGTTTGTGTGAATTGTTAATGGCTTATGCACTCCGTCATTTTGTAGAACACAAGGAGCACAACATCGGTCTGCTCGCGCTGTTTGCTGATAAGCGGATCGGCAAAGCCCTGGCAGCGATTCACAAAGATCCATCGGCGCCATGGGGTTTAGTGCCCCTGGCTGAGCACGCGGGAATGTCACGGACTCAGTTTGCCAACACCTTTAAAAAGTTAAGCACTTGGACCCCCATGCAGTACCTGGCCTGGTGGCGTATGCAACTTGCATGGCGATATTTACGCGCGGGTGAGTCTGTAGCTGAAGTGGCCGACAAGGTGGGATATCTCTCTGAGGCAGCTTTTTCAAGGTCCTTTCGTAAACATTTTGATGAAAGCGCAGGCGCGGTGCGTCGAGCGGGTTTGTATGGTCAATAGGAATAAATGAACTCTGCTGCTGCCCGTTTTCTGAACAGTTACTCGGTGTACGATCGCTTACCTTGATTTTGGTCATTCATGTAATCCTGGTAAGCGTTGCCAGCCACATCACAAACACCTAAAAGTGGAAACACGACCGACATCAACAGCAATAATACGCACAGAAATTTACTCCGATCCCGTCCCATACCACTTATAGGATCCCATTTATAGAAAATGCCAGCGGGTGCTTTTCGACGGAGGGTGGATGTAAGCGCCCAATTGGTTTTGGTACACTTTCAGGTCTAAATTGCAGGCTGTTATGAAAACACTGTTGGTCATTGTTCTGGTCGTTGCAGCGCTCATCTGGGTGATGCGTCTGATGCGACGACGTGAAATCGAAAAGTTTCGCGATGCGGACATGACCGCGCTCGCTGAAATGAAAAAAGACTTTCCTGACGTGGAGCCTCAGCAGGAAGTCAGTGCACTCCGGATCGTGCCATCTCTGGCAGAGTGTTCTGCACAACCGTTAGTCACTTCAGGGTCGCCAGTTCTAAAATCCATCATTTTGACTGAGCGACAGCGGCGTATGCTCGAGATGCTGGAACGTGTGTTGGTTGCTCGTTATCGAGTATTTGTGAACCTGGCCATGTCCGACCTGATGACCACCAGTGCTGCCCAGCGAGTTTCGTTTGTGATTTGTGATGGTCACTATTTGTCAGTGGAGGCTGCCCTGGAGTTTGAAAACCAGCTTGATGAGATTGTGATTCAACATTTTGCTGCCACAGGGAAGTGCCTGTTGAGTTTGTCAGATTCAGAAACAGAGACGAGCCTAACGAAAAAATTGCGAGAGACCGGTGTTGGCTTAATTAAGAAGGGGGCCGAGAATGGGGTTGAGATGGAGGTCAGGGCCACAGCCACAGCAGAGAAACAGCGGTGCCCGAAGTGTTATGGGGGTATGAAATTTAAGGCACCGACCACTGGCAAGAATGCCGGTAAGCGATATTGGTTGTGTAATACCTATCCACAATGCCGTGGTGTTCAATCTGCCTAGGTGAGTTCTTCTGCTACTTTGCTCTTTATCAGTTCCCTGACCTGGTTGGCTAACTCTGCCGCGGAGAGATCAGGATCAGCCAGAACGGGTGGCAGAATTTCCATGGTGACGTCGGATCGGCCGTGAAAGTTGAAGCTATTTTTGGGTACTGCATTCTTTGAGCCGTTAATCACAATCGGTAGCACGGGCAAGTTCATTCGCTTTGCGAGCACGAATGCACCTTCTTTAAAGGGCTTGAGCTTACCCGTCTCCGAACGAGTTCCCTCTGGAAACAAATAAACGGAGCTGCCTTGTTTGAGGTGGTCTTCGCAGGCTTTGTACATTTTACGAATAGAACCCTTGCGGCCTCGCTCCAAGCGGACGTATTGATTCAGATGCATGTTCCAGCCGATAAGCGGAATGTTAAATAGCTCCGACTTTGAAACCCATTTGAAATGTACGAACAGCGTAAACGCCGTCAAGATGTCGACCACTGACTGGTGGTTCGACACGATCACGTAGGTGCTTTGCGGGTCGACATTCTCGCGGCCAATAACCTTGACGCTCCAGGGCGGAAAGACCCAGATAAACAAGCTGGCCCAAAAGCAGGTGAACAGATGTAACGCCCGCAAATTAGAATCGAATGGTTTAGTGAATAGCCAGATCAGCAATGCAACGGGGAATAGCAGCGCCGACATGGTGAACACAAACAGAATGAAAAGGAGCGCGATAAGAGGGTAGAAAAAACGCTTCAGCATGTATTGGGTCGGGAACTACTTTGAATATTCGCGATCTTAACACAGTCTGCTGCTAAGGCCTGAGCCATGTGGTTTCGTCAGATTTGACGGCGCATCGGTGTCATTAGCCGGGGGATGTCGTTAAAATGAGGTTCTTGTCGCGGTGTGGTTAGTGATTTTGTCTTTATTAAATTCGTCTTTGTTGAAAACGTCCCGAATTTGGAAATGTCTGGTTTTAGTTGCCGCACTGTTTGGGCTTCAGAGCTGCGCCAGCCTTATTTCTAATGTCACCTCTGGTTTGGCGGAAGATTTATCTAGTACCATCCAAAACAGTCAGGACGTGCAAACCGTGCGCGAAGGTATCCCTGCCTATCTACTGATGATTGATAGTTTTCTGCGCGGCAGTCCCGATAGCCCTGATTTATTGCTTGCAGCCTCGCGCCTCAATGGTGCGTTTAGTGTGTTCACCGAAGGTGAAAGAAGCAAACTTTTGACCACAAAATCCCTCGACTATGCATTTCGTGCTGGTTGCCTGACGAATACGGATCTTTGCCGATTACGCGAGCTCAAGTATGCTGAATTTCAAAAAACGGTAAACGGACTGGGCGAGCGAGACGTAGATGTGGTGTACGCAGTGGCAGTAGGTTGGACGAGTTGGATTCAGGCTCACAGCGATGATTGGAATGCGATCGCCCAATTGGGCAAGGTTAAATATTTGATGGCGCGGGTCATTGAGTTGAACGAAAGCTATGATAATGGCGGTCCACATCTATATATGGGAGGCCTCGAGACAGTATTACCGGCCTCGATGGGTGGTAACCCAGAAGCTGGTAAGATCCACTTTGAGCGCGCGATCACCTTGTCTGAAGGTAAGTTTCTGATGACCAAAGTGATTTATGCACAAAACTATGCTCGTTTGATCTTTGATAAAGAACTTCATGATCGGCTGCTTAACGAAGTGCTCGCTGCCAATCCGATTGCATTAGATATGACGCTGACGAATATGGTCGCTCGGGAACAAGCCATGTTATTACTGGCAGAATCTGACGACTACTTCTAATACTGGAAGGAAACACATTAATGCGAATTTCAACATTATCTGGCTGGTTAGCCACGGGATTGCTGTTTGTCGGTATGACGATTAGCGGTCCTACCCTGGCGAAGACCTACAAGATCGCTACGGTATCTCCAGATGGCCTGGCGTGGATGAAGCAACTGCGCGCAGGCGCCAAAGACATTGAAGCCCTCACAGAAGGCCGTGTGAAGTTCAAGATCTATCCCGGAGGTGTACAGGGTGACGATTTTACGGTGTTGCGCAAAATGCGCATCGGCCAGCTGCATGGCGGTATGGTGGCGTCGAGTTCATTGACACGATTCTATCCGGATCTGCAGATCTACAGTATGCCACTGCAGTTTCGCGATAATAATGAGGTGGACTTTGTTCGCGAGCGCATGGACAGCTCCATTCAACAGGGTTTGCGGGATAACGGTCTTGAGACGTTCCATTTAACCGAAACTGGCTTCGCTTATATGTTGTCGCAGTCTCCGGTCACGACGCTCTCTGAAATGCAGGGACTAAAGGTTTGGGTACCCGACGGTGATCCGATTGCCGCGCGTATTATTAAAAGTTTTGGTGTCAGCCCCATTCCCCTTCACCTGACGGATGTGCTCGCAGGATTGCAAACCGGCCTCATTGATGCGGTTGCAGTGCCGCCTCTGGTTGCGCTCGCGCTGCAGTGGCACAACCATGTGAACTACATCACCGACTTACCATTGATGTACACCTATTCTATGCTAGCGCTCGACAAGAAAGCGTTTGCTAGCATGTCAGAAGGAGATCAGGCCATTGTTCATGAGGTCATGGATGCGGTCTTCATGAAGATCGATGCGGACAATCGCATTGATAACGAGAAGGCCTATGCGGCTTTATTGTCTCAAGATATCGAGCGGGTTGAACCGGATCTAACCGGTTTAGATAGCTGGCGTGGGCAAGCGGATGAAACGATTGCAGATCTCGTGTCCAGTGACCAGCTTTCTCAACAAAGCGTCGATAGTTTACGAAAAAATCTCAGTGAATTCCGAGCCAACGAAGCAGGGCAGTAGCGCGTGACGTTTCAGCCAGTGTTACGGTTCCTGCATCGCGCTGAAGATGGCCTGCTCGTGTCAGCCTTAGTGTCGATGCTGGGGATGGCATTGGTGCAAATTCTGCTCCGAAACTTCTTTGATGCGGGTTTGCTCTGGGCAGAATCATTTTTGCGAATTCTTGTACTGTGGGTTGCGATGCTGGGCGCCATGGTAGCGACTCGTGAATCTAATCATATTGCCATCGATCTCGTATCTCGGTTCTTACCGCCACCGTTGCTCAAGCTCAGCACTCTCGTCACTTGTCTGTTCTCCGCTGTAATTTGCGCGACCGTCGCCTATTTCGCGGTCGAATTTATTCAGTACGAATATGAAGATAAGACCATTGCATTTGCGAGTGTGCCGACCTGGCTTTGCCAGAGCATTATTCCTATCGGGTTTGGTGTCATGGCGGTACGCTTTATTGTGCATGGCGTTACGGAGCTGTTGCGGTGAATTTTTTCGCGAGTGGATTACTGACATTAATAGCGATGCTGGGGGCGCCGCTGTTTGTGGTGATTCTGGCTGCGGCGATGCTGGGGTTTTATGTCGCAGACATTCCTCTCACTGTCATTACGATCGAACTGTATCGACTTGTCGATACGCCGATGTTGTTGGCCTTACCATTGTTTACCTTTGCGGGTTACCTGCTAGCCGAGAGCCAATTATCGACCCGGCTCGTGCGCCTGACGCAGGTATTTTTGGGCTGGCTACCCGGTGGTCTGTCCGTCGTTGCATTCGTAACCTGCGCATTCTTTACAGCCTTTACCGGTGCCTCTGGTGTCACCATTGTTGCGGTCGGGGCACTACTTTTTCCTGCTTTAGTGCAGGCCGGTTATCGGGAGAAATTCAGTTTAGGTCTGGTCACCACATCCGGTAGTCTTGGCTTGTTGCTCGCACCTTCTTTGCCGCTCATTTTGTATGGCGTGATCGTGCAGCAAATGGACATCCCGAATCCATTCTCAATCCAGGAACTGTTCATTGCTGGTATTTTACCCGCGTTACTGATGATCTTTTTGCTGACCGCTTATAGCATCTGGAGTAATCGGGGTGCTCCGATTGAGCGTGGGCGGTTTAGTTGGACCGAGGCAAAAAGCGCGCTTTACGCCGCCAAATGGGAAGTGCCACTGCCGGTGGTGATTCTCGGGGGTATCTATACCGGCTTTTTTGC
>Ga0222651_1000184_pt1 | contig 48360 bp, 39 predicted proteins | sample AntAcemetagen369_FD_179855 | JGI IMG/M metagenome (GOLD analysis project Ga0222651, IMG submission 179855) | Saline water microbial communities from Ace Lake, Antarctica - #369 | ecosystem: Environmental > Aquatic > Non-marine Saline and Alkaline > Saline | place: Antarctica: Ace Lake...
AATTATTTAGACAAGACATATTGGGTAAATAATACTTGTAATGGATAACTGGTTTTAGCCAATTTGGCCGGACGTTCCGCAGCCACCCTTGCACTGGGCTACGAAATATTTATCCAATTTGATGGCTATAAGGCATTTGATGAAAATTCATATGGCGTAGGACATTTGTTTATTTGGTGTTCCAATAATCTTGCTGCAGCGGTGGCCACCCAAGCCATGCTTTATGAAGAAATGTCAGGCTCACAGAAATACCGTAACTTGATGCTCAATCATGTCAATGGGCTTTTAGGTTTAAATCCCTGGAATTCCAGCATGATCACTGAAATTCCAAAAAACAGGGACAATCCAAGAGATGTTCATATACCCTTTTGGAGAATAAATAAAAAAGCTATAAAAGGAAGTTTGGTTGATGGCCCTTTATGGTCCACTATTCATGACCAGATTTTAGCAATTGAGCTATCTGAAACAGACGAATATGCTCATCCTCAGCCAAAACACATCAAGTACTGGGACGATTGGATGGATTATAGCACCAACGAGCCTACCTTAGATGGATCTGCTGAATTGTTAATGGTATTAACTAATCTAAATAATGAAGCTTACCTATTTCGGGTTAAAATAGGCTTAAAAAATTAAAATAATAAATTGGAGCAAACGTATTAGAAATATATTTGTGGCGTGTTATTCCAATATGGATTTCTCATTATTTAAATGAAACAGATGTCCTTATTAAATACTGTATTATTGCTGAAATTTTAGAAATGATTTTCTTTGTCAGTGTCGTTAAGTATTTTTGTTCTAACATCAAATCCAAGTTTTCGGCTACTCATTTGGAATACCTGCTCAAATTTCTTTAATCCTGATTTAATTTTTGGATGATTAAACCCAATTAACGTTTAAGTGTTTCATTTTATCCGAATTTCTCTTTAATATTTGTAGGCTAGATTAATTTGTATTTATTTTGGCCTTTCTTAAACAGACAGCACTATGAACCTATCAGAATTTAAGGCAAGTATCCAGAATGGGCAAAAACCAGAGGGTTTGACGGTATACTTGCATGCCCTGTGGTTGGATCGCAATGGCGACTGGAATAAGGCCCACGCATTAATAGATAAAATGGAGGATGCAGATGCTGCATTTTTACATGCTTACCTTCACAGGAAGGAAGGAGATTTGGGGAATGCCTCCTATTGGTACAGTAGGGCAGGTAAAACCAGACCAAATATTGGCTTAGATGAAGAATGGGAGCAAATTGTTCTGTATTTTTTAGATAGAAAGGCCAAATAAAGAACATTATTTTTTTAACAGGTAAACTTTTGTTTGTCTTTTTTTTGTTATTCGCATAATAATAGAATTCAAATTAGAATTAGGTAATGAAGATAGCATTAATTGCCCACGATGGGAAAAAAGCAGATATGGTTCATTTTATTGGTGGATCAAAAAAAGAGCTGGAAGGAATTACCCTTGTAGCCACTGGCACAACTGGAGCACATATAGAGAAAGCAGGATTTGAAGTTGAAAAGTTACTTTCTGGGCCTTTAGGAGGAGATGCGCAAATTGGTGCAATGGTGGCACAGAAAGAGTTGGATATGGTGATTTTCTTTAGAGATCCTTTAGGGAAACATCCCCATGAACCAGATGTGCAAATGCTAATGAGAATTTGTGATGTCCACAATATCCCCTTGGCCACTAACCTAGCTGGCGCTGAGCTGATGATAAAAAATTTCGAAAGATAAGTGATGAATTCTTAGAATAGTAACATGCAAGACCAACCTATCAATATAAAAAAAATTGGAGTACTAACCTCAGGTGGGGATGCTCCGGGGATGAATGCTGCGATTCGTGCCGTTGTACGTGCAGGATTTTATTATAATTTAGAAGTTTATGGGATATACCGAGGTTATGAAGGTATGATCAATAATGATATCAGAAAGCTGGATAGTAGATCCATTGCTCATGTGCTGGGAAGAGGAGGCACCTTTTTGAAATCTGCAAGGAGCTCAGAATTCCGCACGCCTGAAGGTAGAAAAAAAGCTTACGAAAATCTCAGGAGCCATGGTATTGATGCGCTGGTAGTGATCGGAGGAGACGGTTCCCTTACTGGGGCACATTTATTTTACAAGGAATTTGGTATCCCCGCTGTCGGACTCCCAGGAACCATTGACAATGACTTATTTGGGACTGATTTGACAATCGGTTTTGATACAGCATGCAACACTGCGATCCAAGCCATTGATAAGATCAGAGATACTGCCACATCTCATGACCGTTTGTTTTTTGTTGAAGTGATGGGTAGAGACGCAGGATTTATCGCTATTAATGCAGGAATAGGTAGTGCAGCAGCAGCCATTTTGATTCCCGAAAAGAAATTCCCTGTTGAGAAATTAATTGACAGATTAAAGTTTAGGGAAAAGGCAAAAAAAGAGAGTAATATCGTCATTGTAGCTGAAGGAGGAAAGAGTGGAGGCGCACAAGAGATTTCAGAGAAGGTGAAAAAAATCTTACCTTCTTATGATATAAAAGTGACTATTTTAGGGCATCTTCAACGAGGTGGAGCACCTTCGTCTTTTGATCGAATTTTATCTAGTAAATTAGGCGTATCTGCGGTTGAAGGGCTTCTACAAGGGAAATATGATGTGATGGTAGGTATCATAAACAATAAAGTTGTCTTTACACCTATAAAAAGAGCTATAATAGACGATAAAAAAGTAGATGAAGAAGACCTACGAATTGCAGGAATACTATCTACCTGATTTACAATTTGTTAGTAGTTTTTTGAAAATTTAGATTACTTTTTACTTCCATAATTTATTAGTCGATATAGCCACTTTTATGTTAAGGAAATAATAGAGGTTGAATGATCTTGAAGTTGTTTCCTAGGTGGATTAAATATTTTGTAGTCAAATTATTTTGGCAATACTATTTTATACGTGCTCTTACCAAAACAGCCACTGAATTTCAGTGGCTGTTTTGGTAAGAGAAAATTTTCATTTGCTATCATTTTTAGGCATATTGTAAGTTAATATGTAATTATATTTAAACAATGCCTAAAACAAACCTATCAAATGAAGAAAAGTACCGAACACCTACAACAACGTTATCAAGATGAGAAGAGAGCTAAAATAAGCACTCTAGAACCATCCCAGCCATTGTTTGAAGAACCTAAAAACGAAAGACGGTCGTTCTTTAAAAAAGCTGCATTAGGTGGGTTAAGTTTAGGGGGCATGATGGCTTTACCGATGGAAGATACCTTGGCGCACACCACGTCCAAAGTGAATCGTTTATCTAATCCCTCCGATTTAAAGATTACTGATATGCGCATCGCCCAATATGGCAATGTACCCCTACTTAAAATCTATACCAACCAGGGAATTCATGGCTTGGGAGATGTAAGGGATGGTGCCGATAAGCGATATGCCTTGATGTTAAAGAGTAGGATTTTGGGTGAGAATCCCTGTAATATTGAAAAAATCTTTAGAAGTATTGAACAGTTTGGCTGGCATGGTAGACAAGGAGGCGGTGTTTCAGGTGTAGAAATGGCCCTTTGGGACCTTGCAGGTAAAGCTTACGGCGTTCCTTTGTATCAGTTATTGGGGGGTAAATTCAGAGACAAGATTAGGATTTATGTTGATACCCCTACTGTACAGGATCCAGACGAATTTGCCAATAAAATGAAAGGTAGGGTTGACATGGGATACACCATGTTAAAAATGGATATTGGAATTGGGTTGATCAAGGATCAAAAAGATACATTGACCAATAAATCAGCATGGGGTCCAATGAGAGGTTGGTCTGACAAGGATGTGATGAGTTATACACAAACTCCCCATCAGTTTACCCTTGTTCAAATCACACCAAAAGGTTTGGAAAAAATGGTGGAATATGCAGCGAAGGCCAGAGAAAAGGTGGGCTTTGAAATACCTATTGCAATTGACCACTTTGGCCATATGGGATACAATGAGATGATCAAATTGGCCAATGCGTTTGAACCCTATAATATAGCTTGGTTGGAGGATTTGGTGCCATGGCAAAATACCGAACAATGGAAACGAATCACTGAATCCATATCTACACCTACACTTACAGGTGAAGATACCTACCATAAGAAAAATTTCAAGGACCTCATAGAGAATAGGGCTGTGGATCTGGTACACCCAGATCCGGGAAGTGCAGGAGGTTACCTTCAAACTAAAAAAATTGGTGATTATGCTGAAGAATTTCAAATTGGGATGGCACTTCACCATGCAGCTTCACCCATTACATTTATGGGAACAGTGCATGCGGCAGCGGCCACCTATAATTTTATTGGGCTTGAGCACCATTCAGTGGACAACCCCTGGTGGGAAGATTTAGTAACAGGAGTTGATAAACCATTTGTGAAAGATGGATACGTAACGGTACCTGAGTCTCCTGGCATAGGTTTGGAACTCAATGAAGACGAAGTTAAAAAAAGGTTAAGAGAAGGGGAGAAGTTTTTTGCACCCACTGACGATTGGAATGAAATCAGATCATGGGACAGAACCTGGAGTTAAGCCAACAATTAACAACCTGGTCTTTTTTGCCGGGTTGTATTTATTAAGTTTTGGCTTTTTAATCTCAAATAAGTTTTGCTAAACTTGTAGGAAGAAAATTGTTTGTGGATTTAATCTTTAGCTTATTTCGTCATCGGGTTTGCATAACTCGATGTAGCCTTGTAGGTTTTAAGGTTTTCTTGCAAAGGAAGGTACTTGTTTTTTAAAAAGTTAATTTTAAATAGTTGATAAAATAGGATGAAATCTAAACAAATTCTTTCCATACTTTTACAATTGGCTGTGGCGGGGCTGGTAATCATTTTCACGGCCTATTTACTACCAGGTATAGTAGTGGATGACTTCTTTACAGGAATTCTAATTGCAGCCCTTTTGGCCTTGTTGAATGTTACGGTAAAACCAGTTTTGATATTTTTTACCGTCCCCATAACTATCCTGACTTTAGGCTTGTTTTTATTGGTCATCAATGCTTTAATGGTGATGCTTGCCGCTGATATTGTAAGTGGATTCTCTGTAGGTAATTTTTGGTGGGCTTTATTATTTAGCTTGGTGCTTTCACTAGTAAATTCCATTCTCGGAATTTCTTTAGGCCGAGGATTAGGGAGGTGATTAAGAATAAAACATTTTCACCTACAGTGAGTTATCCTAATGAGTATACCCATTTTAGTTTCGAGAAAGGGGAATTAATGTAATAAAATTGCAAGAATAAAATTATATCCCAAAAAAAATAAGGTGTCCTTTAGGTTTTGAAAGTAAATTTTAAGTCTATAAATTGAATCTTTTAGGTAAAAAATTTCTTTTTTAAATAGAAAAATTTGTAAATTATTGGATAGATACTATGAAGTAGTATTAATTTTTATTTTAACAAAAATGCAGAAAAACTGATTTTATTAACCCACCTTTCAAAAAATGAAATACCCAAACGATGGTTTTTTACCAGAAACTATAGAGGATTTAAAGCAGCAACTTATTTCCAGCAATAAAAGCTTTAAAATTGTTCCCAGTGAGGACAATACTGATGAGTATGTCAATTTTTATTTCATAGGAAAATATGAAGGAAAGGAAGTGATTTATGACGCCGTACTGTATACCTTAAAGCTTCATTATCAAAGTGAGCTCTATGAATTGGCAGAACATGAGGTGGCTAAAAAATTCCCAAACTATAAAGGAATAAAATATGAGGAGGATGAGAATGGAAATCTTATTCCATTAAAAACCGAAGAAGAAGAAATAGGTTGGTTCATTACTGAAATGATAATGGATATGGAAGAAGAGGGAACTGTAAGGGTTCAGGAATTTTTAGGGTTGGATACCCATCATGATTTTGGAATAGGATTAGATGTAGCCCTTAATTTAGAGTCAATTGATGAAGCGGCGCTTGAAAAGTTTATTGTATCATTTAATGACGATACGCTTAAATTAGATAACACTTTTTACACCTTCGAATCAGAGGAAGAGGAAGATTAAAAAAATCAAAATCTGTTTATGTTGAGAGTAGCTTGGTCTACAAAATATGCGCACTGTTTACCAGAGGGGCATAGGTTTCCTATGGAAAAATACGAGCTACTTCCCGAACAATTGGTTTATGAGGGTACATTATCAAATAAAAACTTCTTTGAGCCTAGCTTACTTAGTGAGTCGTTAATAACTTCTGTACATGATCCAGAATATTTTCAAAAATTAAAGGGGCTTACATTAAGCAAATCAGAAATTAGAAGAACAGGCTTTCCATTAAGTGAAAATTTAGTAGACAGGGAAATTCAGATTTTGAATGGTTCAGTGATGGCTGCATTAAACGCCCTTGATGATGGAATAGGGATGAATATTGCCGGCGGTACACACCATGCTTTCAAAGATAGAGGTGAAGGCTTTTGCTTACTTAATGATATTGCCATTACTGCAAAATGCCTATTGGACCAACAGAGGTCAGAGAAAATTCTCGTAGTAGACCTTGATGTTCACCAAGGCAATGGTACCGCTTCTTTATTTGTAAATGATCCACAGGTTTTCACCTTTAGTATGCATGGTAAAAACAATTACCCTACGCATAAAGAACGATCTGACTTGGATGTCCCACTGGAGGATAAAATGGATGATAAAACTTATCTTGACCTATTGGATAGTCATTTAAAAAGACTGTTGGATGAGGTTACCCCAGATTTTATAATTTATCAATCTGGCGTAGATGTTCTGGCCACAGATAAACTTGGAAGGCTGGGTTTAACCATCGAGGGCTGTAAAGAAAGGGACCGGTTGGTATTGTCTGCTGCAAAAGCAAACAAAATACCAGTGATGTGCTGCATGGGTGGGGGCTATTCACATAAGATCAGTGACATTATAGAAGCTCATGCCAATACTTTTCGATTGGCCCAGGAAATATTTTTTTAGATCGAAGGAAATTAGTATTTTCGACTTAGGAATATAGATTTTGTTCATGAATTATGGAACTAGCTTGCTGATTTGGACATGGTTTACCTGAAACCTATATCCTAAGGTTAAGAAATTAAGCTATTTTCATATTTATTACTGTTCATAGAATTTGTAAAAGATTTAGAATTCTTATATTTGCCTCATTCAATTTTAAAATCCATATCAAGTGAGAAAAAATACAACATTATTCAGTGCAATTGCATTTTTAGGACTCCTTATCGGAGCTTGTAACCCTTCTGCCACCGACGAAAAAACTTCGGATGACGAAAATAAGGTAGATATATCGGATCTTAAAGTGGCCTATATAGTTACAGATAGCGTAATCAACAACTTTGAATATTTTAAAGAAAAGTCTGCTGAAATTGCTGAGAAAGGTAATAAATACCAAAGTGAATTAACAAATAGGGCGCAAGGTTTTGAAAAGGAAGTGGCTAGTTTTCAGAGTTCAAATGCCAACATGACCATGAATCAAGCTCGTGCCAAGCAGGAAGAGCTAGTGACTAAGGAAAAAAATCTAATGACTTTCAGAGAGAACATCATGGCTGAATTGTCGGCTGATGAAACGAAGCTATACAATGAGGTATACGACAAAATTCAGGTTTATCTCAATGATTATGCCGCTTCAAATGATCTTGAAATGATCTTATCCTACACCAGGGGCGGCGGAGTTTGGTATGCCAACAAAACTTTAGACATTACTGATAATGTTATCGCCGGGATCAATGATGATTATAAAAATGGAGACAGTAGTAGCACGGAAGAAAAAGTAGAAGAGCCAGCAGAAGAAAAATAAATTAATTACACTGATATATTTTAAAAGCCCGGGTTTCCGGGCTTTTTTATTAATTTTTTGTTTCATTGGCTTGAGAAATCTAAGTTGTTATTCAAGGCTGTGTTATTTATATTCGGATTTATAAGTACCAACTTATTGGATAATTAATTTTAATTTATAAAAATGGAAATTACCAATTTTCTAAAACATCATTTTAGACATTTTAATGCGGCAGCTTTAATTGATGCCGCTGAAGGGTATAAGTCTCATTTAGATGACAATGGGAAAATGATGATTACTCTAGCCGGAGCAATGTCAACTGCCGAACTTGGGATTTCTTTGGCTGAAATGATCCGCCAAGATAAGGTGCATATCATAACCTGCACTGGTGCAAATTTAGAAGAGGATGTGTTTAATCTGGTGGCACATGATTATTATGAGCGAATTCCTAACTATAGAGACTTGTCACCGCAGCAGGAACAGGATTTGGTCGATAGGCATATGAACAGGGTAACAGATACCTGTATTCCAGAAATGGAAGCCATGAGGAGAATTGAGAATGTGATTCTTGAAGAGTGGCAAAAAGCAGACAAAGCAGGTGAGCATTTTTTCCCTCACGAGTTTTTTTATAAAATTCTGTTGTCAGGAAAGCTGGAAAGTGAATACCAAATAGACCCTAAAAATAGCTGGTTGTTAGCCGCTGCAAAGAAAAATATACCCATAATTGTTCCAGGTTGGGAAGATTCCACCTTGGGGAATATGTTTGCTGGGCACGTGATTGCAGGAGATATTAAAGAGGTACATACCGTAAAAGGAGGAATTCAATACATGATGTACCTCGCGGATTGGTATACGGAAAATGCTAAGCAGGATAGTACAATCGGCTTTTTTCAAATAGGTGGAGGAATCGCAGGTGATTTCCCTATCTGTGTGGTACCGATGCTTCATCAGGATTTACAACGTGATAGAATTCCTCTTTGGGGATATTTCTGTCAAATTTCCGATAGTACTACCTCCTATGGATCCTATTCTGGGGCAGTCCCCAATGAGAAAATCACTTGGGGAAAACTTGGCATGGAAACACCAAAATTTATCATTGAATCAGATGCAACTATTGTAGCTCCGCTGATTTTCGCTATTGTATTGGGACAATGAACAGGTTAAGATGAACAAAGTTTTTGTTATATTTTTAAGAGCAAGCATAATTTTGGTGCTTGCTTTTTTTGTTTTTCATAAATCTGAGGGACAAACGATGGAATTAAAACGTGTTTTTTCTCTTGAGTATGACGAGCAACAACCACTACTAGCTCCAGATGGTACCCTATATTTCACCTTGGCCTTTCATCCGTATAATAAAGGCGGGAAAAGCGACTCAGGAGACGTGTGGTTCGCTCCAAAGGAAGATGGTGAATTTAAGTCTCCTCAATCTGTTCCTGAACTATCAACTCGATATTATGACTTGCTTATTGGATTTATTGGCCAGGATACAGCTCTTGTTTATCATGCCAATTTAAACAATCAACAGGTAATTCAGCGGTATTTTTTGGACGGCACTAGTTGGAACAGAGATGAGGTGGTGCAAGTACCTGGTTTTAAAACCAAAGGTGATTACTTTAGTGCTGTTTTGAATCCCAGTGGATCCTTTATGGTTTTGGCAATGGACTCCTATGGAAGTTATGGGAACGAGGATATCTATGTTTCCAAAAGAAATGGCAATGCATGGACAAGACCATTAAACATCGGAGCGACCATTAATACAGTTAGCCAGGAACTAAGTCCGGAAATTACTTCGAATGGTGATACACTATATTTCTCAACCAATGCTTCTGGTAGTGAAAAAAGTATTGAGATATACTTCAGCAAGCGATTGGACGATTCTTGGAGAAATTGGAGTAATCCTGAATTACTAAAATTATCGGACATGGCGGGAATGGATATGTATTACCTTCCTGACAGAAAAAATGGACGGTATTTTTTCACCAACACGCAGGCAAGTGATGGTTTTGGCAATATTTATTTTAATGGAAATGCTTCCTTGCAAAGCCCTCAATCTCCTCAGAAAATGACTAACAATCCAATAACCAGGTCTGAGACTACGGGTCTTGATAATCCAGAAATTCCAAAAAATGAAAACCAATTGCCTTTTAATAATGATATAAGGAGTACGACTGAAATTCAAGTTGATAGTACAATTGTTAGGAGTTTAGCGAAGGATTTGGATACCTTGGTTATTGGTGAAGGACTTATTCTAGAAGACATATTATTTCAAAGAGGATCTGTAGAATTGGTTAATAACGAATCTTTAGCGATTTTGGACGAATTATCTGCCTATTTGGTCAATCATTCACGAAGGATTATTTCTATAGAGGGTCATACAGATAGTTATGGGGATCAAAATGTTAATGAGCGATTGTCATTGGCACGTGCAAATAGAATAAAGAAACTTTTATTAGAAAAAGGAGTTCCTGATGCCAGTTTGTTGACGAAAGGGTGGGGTGGAAAAACCCCCATAGCAACAAACTCAAATGAGGCCGGTAGAAAAAAGAATAGGAGAGTGGAGATAATTGTTCTTTCTAAGGATTAATAAAAATGACGTATACAAAAAAACTTTATTTGTCGTCCTGGATAGCATTATTTCTTATCGTTTCCCTATCCTGTAATGAAAGGGTAAAGAATGGTGCTATCTATACCGATTTGACCACCAAATCATGGGAAATGCGGCCATTTGTGAAAATGGATGAAGAAAATCCTGTTCTTAATCCAGGAAATCTGACCTTTACCTGTCCTATTTTGAAGTTACCTGTAAAGTGGGAAGAAAAGGATGTGTTTAATCCTGCAGCAGTAGTTAAAGATGGTCTTATTAATCTCCTTTACCGGGCAGAGGATAGTATTGGAAGTAACAATGGGACATCTCGAATCGGTCTTGCATTAAGTGATGATGGTGTAACTTTTAACAAGCTACCTGAGCCAATTTTTTATCCTAATAATGACAGCTTAAAAACATTGGAATGGGATGGGGGAGTAGAAGATCCAAGGATTGTAGAGGCTGAAGACGGAAGATATGTCTTGACCTATACAAGTTATGATGGGGAAGTTGCTCGGCTTATGGTAGCCACCTCAGTAGACTTAAAGAGCTGGAAAAAATATGGGCGTGTTTTGAAAGGAAAATGGAAAGATACCTGGAGTAAAGCAGGTGCTATAGTTGCTGAGAGAAAGGGAGACAAGGTAATTGCTAAAAAAATCAATGACAAGTATTGGATGTATTTTGGAGATACAGATCTTTTCTTAGCCTTTTCTGAAGACTTGATCAACTGGAGCCCATTATTGGAGGAAGGTGTTCTCAAATCGGTACTTAAACCCAGGCCTGGATTTTTTGATAGCAGATTAGTAGAGTCTGGGCCCTATGCTTTGCTGAGAGAGGACGGAATTTTACTTTTATATAACGGAATGAACCTTGGAGAGAATGAGAACCGCGACACTACCCTCGCTCCGGGTACTTATTCGGCAGGCCAGGCATTGTTCGCCAGAGACAATCCAGGCAAATTGGTTGATAGATCAGAAACTTATTTTTTAACCCCTGAAAAACCCTATGAAACAGAGGGACAAGTTAATTTGGTTTGTTTTATAGAGGGGATGGTTCCTTATCAGGGAAAGTGGTTTTTATATTATGGTACAGCAGATTCTAAAATAGCCGTAGCGGTATATGAGGGGGATTGATCCCTAAATAGGTTTTTGAAAAACTTCAAATCTATTGTCCTGAGTTCGACCCAATTTCACAACAAAATCGTCATTCCGAGGCTTAGAGAGGGCCTTGAGTTGAGAAAGCCGTGGGAATCCCCAGCAAGGCGGGACTGCCACACCCTTTCCCACCTCAGTACCCCCCCAGAAAGGGTTCGCAGTGACGATTTAGCCTGTTTTTTAAAAAGATTTAACCTCGAACTCTCAGGTCAATAATTTTTTATCTAGTGGTTTTACGACATCTGGACAATGGTTTATTCTTCAAAAAGTATGTCTTCTTTGAACTTGAAGCCTTGAAACTATTTTTTATCCCAATCTGCTTCGAAAGTTGTGGAATCAGGAAGCTTTATAGAATGAAAAAAAGAGGGCTTCCTATTGGAAACCCTCCCTTGAATGAAAAGACCATATTTAAAATTGAGGCAATTAATTCATCATACCTGGTGATGCATTTCCATCACTTTCTTTTAGATCTTCATTGGTGACCCCTCTTTTCTTCCTTCTGCCCCCATCCACACTCAATTTACCTATTCGGTAAGAGAAATTAATTTTAAAATTCATGTAGCTAAATCCAGTAATACTTTTTTGCACGATTGTAGGAGTTTTCAGGTCATTTCTTATTTTAAACTCAGGAGTGAAGAAGTTTTCTGCTCCAAAACCTATACTTCCTCGCTTTTCATCAAACTGTTTGTTCAAACTTAAACTATAAATACCAAATCCTCCTGATGAACCCTGAAGTTGTACCCTTCTTCCACGGTAGAAGCTAAATGCCTGAATTTGCCAGTTGTTTGGTAAAGTATAGTTACCAAACAACCTTCCGCTTAATACAAACCCTTCATTTTGTGCTTTGTATAAGGGATCTTCTAATCCATTGTCCAACTGAGCAAAATAACTCTCTATTGACCCATTCAATGAAAATTTACCCGATATATTGATATTTGAAAAGATGCTCAATCCGTAGGCCCTTTCATTTCCTATATTTTCGTAGGTAGTAAAAATTATATCACCATCCTGGATGGCCCTTACTGGTTGGATAGATCCGGTAGTATTTCGTAGATAAGAGGTGAAATTAATAGAACTACCTTTGATAAATGTACTGTACGACAACTCAAAATTATCCGTCAATTCAGGGTCCAGTAAAGGATTACCCTGGGTAATTTGCTGAGGATTAGCAGCTTCAATATTTGGGTTGAGGAAATTCAATGAAGGCCTTTGTATTCGCCTATTATAGGCTGTTTTTATCAAATTGCCATTGGTTAATTTTCTAGAAAAGTTCATGTTTGGCACGACTGTTCCATAAGAGGGAATATCTGGCGGTAAATCGGAAGAACGAAAATCAGCGTTAATATTTGTGTATTCATACCGTATACCCGTTTTTAGTGTGTAGTTTTTTAAGAAACCCAGGGTGTATGATAGGTAACCTGCCGTCACATTTTGGTTGTAATTAAACTGATTGGACAAACTAACATCTTCTAATTCTTCAAAATTGGCATCAGTGCCATCCGCCCTGAAATAAGCAAAATCACTTGTGGCTTGTCTGAGAATATTTTTAGCACCATATTCTAGAATTTGTTCATCTTTTGATCCAAGAGGCGTTACGTAATCTAGCTGAACCGTAAATTCTTCGTTAAGGTTGTCATTGTTGTTTTTTATTCTGCTGATTATCTGATCAAAGGAATCATTGTAAAGGCTGTTGACAAAATCATTGGTACTATTGCTTCTTGAATAAAGTCCTGATACACTAAATTCTTTTCCTTTCTTTTCAAAAGATTTGGTATAGTTATAACTTACATCTACGTTGTTTGATAGATTATCTGTCGTTACCTCTCTTAGTAATTCATTGACCAGCACGTTCTCTACATAAGTTTCTGTAAAAAGATTATCCTGGTTCATTTTCATATTCCTTAACCCAAAACTTACAGAAGTGGTCATGAAATTATACTTATTGATCTCATAATCCCATCCAAAATTATATCTTCCAAATATTCTATTATTCCTGGTGTCTGCCCCCTGAAGAATCTTGGTGGCTGGTCCGTCTTGAGAAATCAATGTTTGTTCATTTTCGAAACTCCCCAAAACATTGTATCCAGCACGACCGAAACCACCCAAAGAAAATCCCATTTTTCCTTTTTTCAAAGCTGCATTCAGTCCTAGGTTAGAACCTCTTAATCCTGCGCTGACATTGATATTCAAAGAGGCACCTTGTAATTTATTTTTCTTTGTTACAATATTGATGACCCCACCTGTACCTTCAGCATCATATTTTGCAGATGGAGAAGTGATTACTTCTACTGATTTTATTTCCTCTGCAGGAATTTGCTTTAAAGCATCAGCGATATTGTTGGCAACAATTGCAGACTGTTTGTTATCAATTAACACTAAAATATTGCTACTTCCCCTCATAGATACATTCCCGTCCAAATCTACCGTTAGCATTGGTACTCTTCTTAATACGTCCGAAGCATCACCACCAACGGTGGTTTTATCATACTCTGCGTTGTATATGGTTCGATCTACTTTTTCTTCTATCAGGCTTCTCTGGCCTTGAACAGTGACTTCTTCAAGCGCCACAGCAGCCTCGTTGAGACTAATATTTCCTAAAAACAGGGAAGGAGTATTGGGGCCCACCTCTATTTCATCTCTTACAAAAGGATCATATCCTACAAAACTTAATTCAACCTTGTATTTTCCGGCTGACTTTACATTAAAAAAGAATTCTCCATTATCGTCGGCAACACCACCAGCAACTGATACTTCTGTAGTAGCTTCTTTTAATAGAGCTGTTGCATAAGGAATAGGGTCTCCAGTTGACATATCCACAACCTTACCTGAGATTTTAAATTCTTTTTTTTCTGTAGCCTTCTGTCCGAAACCGTCTATGGATCCCATAGTCAGGTATACTAGGGTAAAAAGTAATAGTTTGGATAATCTTTTCATTTGTCTTCTATTTTTCTAAGTGGACGTGGATTCTTAATAATCCTAACAAAGTAAATTTTTTCCTTTCAAATTAAAAAATACAATAGATAGGTAAGGTCGTTCAATCGACAAAAGCCTCATTTTATCAGACTAAATGAATTTTGGATATTTTATTTATAGTTTATAGATAGAAATACACTATTGGGCGGTATTCTAACTCATTTGGTAGATTAAAGCTTAACTTTTAATATCTTTCTTTTATGTTTATACTGGGTTATTACATTTCGGAGTACCATAACTCCAAAGCTATTCATTATGACAAATTCAATTAAGCCTAGAAAGATTACACTTCTTATCCATATTTTGATCTGGGTATTTATTGCAATTGTGATTTTTGTTGTGAGCCCGCTTTCATGGAAGGTGGACTTGCCAATAGAATACTGGTTTAAGCAAGGGTTGACACTTTTTTTCCTTATGGTAGGCTTTTACCTCAACATGTACCTATTGGTCCCAAGACTGCTTTTTAAGGGAAGAATATGGGTTTTCGTTGGCGTAGGTATATTAATTACCCTTTTGTTTTTATTTGTAATCATTCAGTTTGAAAACCTTGTTAATTTACCTGAATTGATGCACAATACCTTCAGGCCTGATAAACCCTATTTGCCTAAGCCAAGAAATTTTAGTTTCGATTTGTTCACCATACTATTGTTATTGTTCGGTTTAGGAATAAGCACAAGTGTGGTAGTCGTTGAGAAATGGCAAATAGATGCTGGTTTGAGGAGACAAATGGAACAGGAAAAAGTTACATCCGAATTGTCCTACTTAAAAGCTCAAATAAACCCTCATTTCTTTTTTAATACCCTAAATAACATCTACTCACTAACCAATATTGATGTTGAAAGAGCTCAGAAAGCAATATTGAAACTTTCCAGGATGATGCGTTATGTCCTTTATGAAACGGATAAGGATACAACGTATTTGAGTAAAGAACTTGATTTTATAAGAGATTATATAGATTTAATGCGCCTGAGATTGTCTGACAAAGTGATTTTGAATTTAAATATTCAAGAAAAAACGGAAGACATAGCTATTGCCCCAATGCTTTTACTTCCATTTATTGAAAATTGTTTTAAACATGGAGTTAGTGCCAAACTGGAAAGTAAAATAGAGATATTTGTAAGCCAAAAGGGTAAGGTTCTTGAACTTAAAACTGTAAATTTGAAGTTTCCATCAAATCCAAAAAGCAAAGAAAATATGGGGAGTGGAATAGGGCTGACCAATACCAAAAGACGATTGGATTTGATTTATGGAAATAAATGTAAATTGACTATCGATGAGGATAACCCTGAAAATGAATATCGAACGCAATTAAAAATAGATTTGGCATGAAAATCAAATGTGTTGTCGTAGATGATGAGCCACTGGCTTTGGATCTAGTAGGCAACTTTGTGAACAAAACTGGGTTTTTGGTTTTGGAGGAAAAATTTGATAGTGCCTTGGATGCCTTATCGTATATCAATGCCAATCAGGTTGATTTGATGTTTTTAGATATTCAGATGTCTGATTTAACAGGAATGGAATTGGCTAGAGTCTTGGAGGGAAGAAAAGGGAAACAATCTCCAAAAATTATTTTTACTACCGCATACAACCAATTTGCCATAGAAGGGTACAAGGTAGATGCACTGGATTATTTGTTGAAGCCATTTGGATACGAGGAATTTTTAAACGCAAGCCAAAAGGCCCTTAAGTATTTTGAAAAACTAAATGATACTAATCATTTAGTAGTAGAAGACTACATCTTTTTAAAAGTAGAATACCAATTGGTCAAAGTGATGCTTAAAGACATTGTTCTGGTAGAAGGGTATAAAGATTATGTTAAAGTCCATTTGGTGGGTAAAAATTCACCATTGCTTTCCTTGACAACTTTAAAAAGTATGGAGGAATTACTTCCTGAAGGGCAATTTATGCGGGTTCATCGATCCTTCATCATTTCACTTGACCAAATTATTAGTATTAGTAAAAGCACGGTGAATATGGGAATTATGAATATAAGTGTTAGTGAAGGTTATAAAGAAAATTTTCTGCAGTTCATTAATAAATGGATCAACTGATATTTGGAATGATTTGGGTGATTAAAGAGCAAAGGGAAGTGCTATTTTTTTAAGTGAATTCAGCCAACGACTATAATATAAATTGACTTTAGCTGATGTAGGGTTTAAATAATAGCCTTCTTAACTAATACTCCATCTCCCTATGAAAACATATGAAAAAGACTTGTAAATTACTTTTAAAAGTGATTTACAAGTCTTTATTTATGGTAGTAAAAGGTTTAGCTTTCTACTTTATTTTCCATAGGTATTGCCCGTAGCCAGCAGCTTTCATTTCATCTTTGGAAATAAATTTCATGGCAGCAGAGTTCATACAATACCTTAAACCTGTGGGCTCAGGGCCATCGTTAAATACATGACCAACATGGGAATCTCCAAATTTACTTCTTACTTCAACCCTTACCATTCCTTGACCCCTATCGGTTGGTTTTTCGAGATACCTTGCATCTATAGGTTTGGAAAAACTTGGCCAACCTGAGCCGGATTCATATTTGTCACTCGAGCTGAACAATGGAGCGCCTGAGACAATGCATATGTATATACCTGACTCCTTATTTCCATTGTAAAGATTATCAAACGAGCGTTCTGTAGCTTCTTCCATGGTTACCTGATATTGAAGATTGGTTAACCTTTCTTTCAGGTCTTTATTTGATGGCTTTGGATAGTTGCTTGCTTTTGGGACTTCCCAATGCTCCCCTATAAATCTGTCCCTTCCAGAACCCACTCTGTAGGATTTGTATGGTGCAGGTTCTTTTTTATAGTAATCCTGATGATATTCCTCAGCAGGATAAAAATTGGTGAACTTGACAATAGGTGTTGCAATAGGCTTATCAAAAATTCCAGAATTATCAATTTCCTCTTTAAGTAATTCTGCTACTTTCTTTTGTTTGTTATCGTGATAAAAAATAGCAGATTGATACTGGCTTCCTCGATCATAAAAACTTCCCCCATCATCAGTAGGGTCATATTGTTGCCAGAAGATATCGATGATTTCGTTAAAACTTATGACATCTGGATCAAAAGTTACCTGAACAGCCTCTTTGTGGCTGGTTTTGCCTGAAGAAACCTGCTTGTAGGTAGGGTTTTTTTCTTTGCCTCCGGCGTAACCAGAGACTACAGATAAAATGCCATCTATACCCTCAAAAGGAGATTCTATACACCAAAAACACCCACCAGCAAAGGTGGCTTTTTCAGTGTTTCCAGGATAGGATTCTAAGTTTTCTGTTTTAATATTTTCAGAGGATTTCTCTGAGCCATTACAAGAAGTAACTGCGATTAAAAGTAGCGCAAAGGCCGCTACCGATGATTTTATAGGGTAATTCATAAATTAATAATATTTAATCTAATGTAAAAACGGGAAATGCGCTAGAATTGTTCAAATTAGATTTGCCATGTACCAAGAATGGGGTTATACTTAATTTTTTTTTCACTATAACCCGGATTGTGCAATAGTATTTCCTGACCTTTCTCAGGAAATGATTTCATCACCTAATAGATTGTCTATTGCATATTTCGGGTTAAATTAAAGTCCAAATCGGAGGTTCAAATCTTACCCACAGAAATATTACCGCTATGAAATTAAAGAAAATTTTTAAACTCAAAATTTTATTGGTTTGCACAGTGCTGATTAATTTAATTTCCTGTAGTGGAAAAAAGGATTTCCCCATCTCGGAAAACTATACTTTTGAACAGATTTATGTCCCTGTAATTCAGGGAAAAGCTACATCTGTAGCTAGGCTTCATTTGAAATCAGAAAAGCAGGAGATACTAAACAGTCTTGAAATAGATCTGCAAGCTGATACCGATATCACGGATTTGTCAATAGATATGGTTCATGAGGATGGAATAAAGGAATCCCTTCAAGGAGAATTTATTAAAGATAAAAATACATGGAGATTGCTGGAGGAGAAAAACTTACCAGCAGGAAATACCGAGTTAACCATTAACGTGAGTATTCCCGAAGATACCCATTTAAAAAGCAAATTTAAGCTTCAAATACCAATGATAGAGATCACTGGAAAAAAAGTAAAACCTGGAGGACAGCAAAATACATTGGCCTATAGAGTGGGTAAGGCACTTCGCAATGAAGGTGACAATGGAGTGGCAGCTTTTCGAATTCCTGGCCTTGCCACAGGTACTTCTGGGACATTGTTAGCTGTTTATGATGTTAGGTATGATGACTCGTCTGATTTGCAGGGTGATATTGATGTAGGATTAAGCAGAAGCGTAGATGGAGGCAATACATGGGAGCCCATGCAAATTATCATGAATATGGGTGAATGGGGAGGGCTACCTCAAAACCAAAATGGGATAGGAGATCCTTCCATTTTGGTAGATACAGCGAGTGGGGACATTTATGTTGTTGCCATTTGGCTACATGGAAAGCCTGGTACTGCTGCATGGAGAAGCTCAGAAGCTGGCTTGACGCCAGAGGAAACAGGTCAGCTGATGATTGTGAAATCGGAGGATGATGGGCTGACCTGGTCAGAGCCCTTAAATATTACGCAACCCATGAAGGATTCTTCTTGGAAATTGTTTTTCAATGGGCCTGGCAAGGGAATTAGCATGAAAGATGGTACCCTTGTCTTTGCGGCACAATATAAAGACCATGATCAAATTCCACATAGTACCATTATTTATAGTCAAGATCAGGGAAAGACTTGGCAAGTGGGAAAAGGAGCTAGATCAAAAACTACCGAAGCTCAGGTTGTTGAGCTTATGGATGGGCGCCTAATGCTAAATATGAGAGATGATCGAGGAGGCTCAAGAGCAGTTTTTACGACAGCTGATATGGGTAAAAGCTGGCAAGAGCACCCCACCAATAGAAATGCCTTAATTGAGCCAATTTGCATGGCAAGCCTTATCAGGTTCAATAAGGATTGGTTGTTTTTTTCTAATCCTGAAGCAACTGACGGTAGGTATAATATCACCGTGAAAGCAAGTAAAGATGAGGGGTTAACCTGGGCAAATTCTCATCAGGTATTACTGGATGACCAAAAAGGTTGGGGTTATAGTTGTATGACAAAAATAGATGAGAAAAACCTGGGAATATTATATGAAAGCAGTCAAGCACACATGACTTTTCAGATTTTACCAATTTCTGAAATTATTTCAATTGAATAGGGATTAAAAGTGACTTTAATCCTATCTAATTATAAAAAATAAAGGTGTAAATAAAGAAATATTTTTTAATATTAAAATTATAAAAACAGATTTTTCAAAGAATTAATTGTTTTAATTATAGAAAAATATAAAATTCTGTTTCTTTATTTTTAAAAATGATTATATTTGATAGTTATGCCTATATTTTGTTTAGGTTTATATTTTTAAAATTAATAGATATTATTTATTAAGAAAATAGTGCAAGACACAGAATTTGATTTTGATGTTTTTTTTAATTTATCCACTGAGTTACTTTGTGTGGTGGGGCTTGATGGATGTTTCAGGAAGATAAATCCTGCGTTTCAAAAACTTCTTGGTTACTCAGAAAAGGAATTGAATGGTGAGCTGATCACTAATTTTATTCATATTAATGATCGGAAGACTACTGATATAATTAGAGAAAAATTGAAAGGTGGTACCCCTTTAAATAATTTCGAAAATCGTTACCTATCTAAATCTGGAGAGGTATTATGGCTTTCATGGACCTCAAAACGTGTGCCGGGAAAAAATTTAATTTATGGTATGGCCAAGCTTGTCAATCCAAAAAAGGAAATGGAAGCCAAAAGAAATGAGTTGATCAAAGAGCTTTCTAGTACCAATGAAAAGCTTAAACAGTTGACAATCATTATATCACATGACCTAAGGTCTCCTGTAAATAATTTATTGGCTCTTTTTGACCTTTTAGACAATGAGCAATTTCAAGACCAAGAAACCATAGAAATAGTGGACTTGCTTCAAAAATCCACGATGGCGTTAAAAACCCGTCTTGATGATTTTCTTACTTCCCTAAAAAAAGAAGAATTACTTTTTATTAAAGTTGAATCCCTTTCTTTTCAAGATATTTTGAATCAATCAACAAGTGCCATAAAATCTTTAATAAAAAACTCTAACGCTAAAATTATTTCCAATTTTTCAGAGGTTCCTACGATTCACTTCAACAAATCTTATTTGGAAAGTGTTTTTTTAAATCTTATTTCAAATGCCATCAAATATACCAGGCCTGATATAGGACCAGTAATTAAAATACGCTCCTATTCCAAAGCGGGGATTACCTTACTTTCAGTGAAAGACAATGGCATTGGGTTCGATATGGAGAAAGTGGAAAAGAAGATTTTTGGATTTGATCAGAAGTTTCATAACAATGAAGAAAGCCAAGGCATAGGCTTGTATTTGGTGCACAATCATGTTGCTGCGCTTGGTGGTAAAATAGAGGTCAAGAGCAAACCTGATAGAGGAACTGAGTTTGTTGTTTATTTCAAAAATTAATAATTGACACTTCAGTAAGAGGGTCAGTTTCACCTTCATTATTCAAACTCAAAATTATTTTTTTTGATTTATTTGAGTCAAAATGATTTATTTTCTCTTCAAATCCGTTATTCAAGTATATTTTAATGCCTGTTGTATAGGATAATCCTGATGGTGCAATTGGGATAGTAAAGTTTAAAGAAATCGAAAATCGCAACGAATGGGTTGACTTAAGTGATTGTATCGTGTAAACGAGTGGCCTTTGCATGTTTCGGGGTCAAGTGGAAATTTTGTCATAAATTGATTTATGAAAGCATCTGATCAGATTGTTATTGTAGGAAATGGTATTTCAGGGGTTACTTGTGCACGACATATTAGAAAAGTAGACAGTCAAGTGAAAATCATCATTGTTTCTGGAGAAACGGACTATTTTTTCGCTCGTACAGCCCTGATGTATATTTACATGGGGCATATGAAATATGAACATACCAAACCATATGCTGATGATTTTTGGCGTAAAAACCGAATAGACCTAAAATCCGGATGGGTGAAAAAGGTAGACTTTAGCCTTCGGTCTTTATTGTTTGAGAATGGAGAAAAGCTTTCTTTTGATAGATTAATTCTAGCTACTGGATCCAAACCCAACCGATTTGGATGGCCCGGTCAAGACCTTTTAGGCGTTCAGGGATTGTATAGCATGCAAGACTTGAACAGCATGGAAAAGCGTACCAATGTCATCTCCCGAGCTGTCATTGTAGGTGGTGGCTTGATAGGCGTTGAAATGGCTGAGATGTTCTCCTCTCGAAAAATCCCCGTCACTTTTCTGGTTAGAGGTGAATGTTTTTGGGACAATGTGCTACCTCCTGAAGAAGCTCAATTAGTCGGCAGGCACATTAAAGAACATCATATAGACCTAAGGTTATCTACCGAATTATCAGAAATTTTGGATGATGGTAAAGGTGAGGTAAAAGCTGTAAAGACCTCTTCTGGAGAAATTATTCCTTGTGAGTTCGTTGGGTTAACCGCTGGGGTCAGTCCCAACATAGATTTTTTAAAAAATTCAGGGTTAAAAACCAATAGAGGTATTGTAGTCAATAAAAAATTTCAGACCAACATTCCTGAAGTCTATGCTATAGGAGATTGTGTTGAATTTACTGAAATCCCAGGAACGGATAGAAAAAATATTGAACAAGTATGGTATACCGGAAGGATGCATGGCGAAACAATGGCCTACAATTTGACACATGACACTCAAGTCGACTATAAACCAGGGATTTGGTTCAATTCTGCCAAATTTTTTGATATTGAATACCAAACCTATGGATTTTTACCGACCTCTTGGGAGAAAGACAAGTGGTCATTTTACTGGGAGGATGAAAAAGGAAAAATGGCCATACGATTGTTATTCGACGCAGAAGACCGCATATTAGCCATTAATGTATTCGGTTGGAGGATGAGACATGAGTTTTTTGATAGGGCAATTAAGGAAGGGTGGAGTGCAGATAAGGTTATGAAAAAACTGGGAGAGGCCAGTTTTAATCCGGAATTTCATACCGACTATCACAAAGAAGTGGTCAATAAATACAATCAAGAGAAAGGCAGGGATGTGCAGCTGTCTAAAAAGTCTATTTTTCATAAATTATTTGGATACAACTCATGAAAATTCTACAAAAAATTGGAGTGCTCCTTACCCTATTAGGATTGGTGATTTTCACAATAACACCTTTTATAGGCAATTACCAACTGGATGAAGCAACCACTATTGCCGCCACAAAGGACATACATAACGAGGTCATGGTGGAAGTACTTAAACCCATATTTGGGAAACTGTACACTTCTAATACTGCTTTTATTTCTTCATTTAAAGATTACTTTAACACCTACAATGAGACTTTAAAGAGTAACCAAGAATGGGATAAGGTAATCTGGGATGATTATGCCTTTTCAATTACCAAAGCGGCAGCAATCGGACCGGTAAATGAGCACCCTCTAATATTCTTATCACTATCCATTGGGCTTACAATTTTGGGAGGCCTTTTATATATTTTGCCTTTGTATTACGGGGTTCCGGAAGGGATAAAGAATGACGGAATATTCTTCTCGTCCATGATGGGCAGAGGATGGATGGGCATGATTACAGGTGCTTACCTTATCCTTTTTTACATCCTACTTTATTGGTTTCCAGAATACCTTACAAATTTGGTTTTAATGATGGATCCAATAAGTCAGGCATTATCAGGCGGACCTGCCAGTCAATGGTTTTTATATGGCTTTATTTATTCATTAGCTATTTTGGTGATGGGCCTTAGAATGTTCAGAAAATACAAAGGGAATAATTACCAATTGATTCGAACAACTTCGGTAATGTTTTTCCAATTGTCATTTGCCTTTATCCTACCGGAAATTTTGGTTTTATTTAATAAACCTTGGCATGATTTCAAAAATATTTGGCCACTTGACTATTCTTTTTTCTACGAATACCGATTAGATGGAATGATCAATTCCGGTGCTATGGGAATGTTTATGCTTATTTTCGGTATCCTTTTAATAGTGGTTGGTGTTCCATTGTTCACCTATTTTTATGGCAAGAGATGGTATTGTAGCTGGGTGTGTGGCTGTGGTGGACTGGCAGAAACCCTGGGAGACCCTTACCGTCAATTGTCCGATAAATCCGTAAAATCTTGGCAAATAGAAAGGTACCTTATTCATGGTGTGCTGGTTTTTGCGGTAGTGATGACTGGTTTGACCATCACTAATTATTTTATGGGATTTGAATTGTTGGGCCAGGCCACGGACCAGATCCATTCCATTTACGGATTTGCCATTGGTTCCATTTTTGCAGGCGTGGTTGGGACTGGTTTTTATCCTTTCATGGGGAACCGGGTATGGTGTAGATTTGGTTGTCCATTGGCGGCCTATCTTGGATTGGTCCAAAGATTTAAATCAAGGTTTAGGATTACTACCAATGGAGGTCAGTGTATTTCGTGTGGCAATTGCTCCACTTATTGTGAAATGGGAATTGACGTTAGGTGGTATGCGCAAAGAGGTCAAAACATTGTACGTTCTTCCTGCGTAGGTTGTGGGGTCTGTTCAGCAGTTTGTCCACGAGGGGTATTGAATTTAGAAAACGGAAAAGAGGAAGGTAGAATTAATGATATGCCGATTATTATAGGCAATGACTCAGTTAAAGCAGAATTATAGAAATGTTGATTAATTTGTTTTTAGGGATATATGGCCTTGCCATGTGTTTTATTTTATTTTACAGTTTTGCGCAAGCGAATTTATTATGGCATTTTTTTAGATTTAAAGACAATAAAATGCCCATAGCTGCTATTGATGACAAAGCGCTCCCCTTTGTGACGATTCAGTTGCCTGTTTTCAATGAGAAATACGTGGTGGAAAGACTTATCCATGCCATTGCAGAAATGCAATACCCCATGGATAAGCTCGAAATTCAGCTCTTAGATGATAGTACTGATGAAACTTCTGACATTATTAAAGAAGGTTTGAAAACCTATCCTGGGGTTGACTTCAAGTACATTCATAGGGAAAATAGAGTTGGGTTTAAAGCTGGAGCTCTGAAAGCAGGGCTGGCCCTTGCCCAAGGAGAGCTTATAGCCATTTTTGATGCTGATTTTGTTCCAGATCCTCAATTCTTATTAAAAACAGTAGCCCATTTTAAAAATGAAAAAGTAGGGATGGTCCAATCTAGATGGGGTCATCTTAATGAGGATTACTCACTTTTTACCCGCCTTCAGGCTTTTGCTTTAGATGCCCATTTTATGGTGGAGCAGATGGGAAGGAATGCACAGAAAGCCTTTATTAACTTTAATGGAACTGGAGGTATTTGGAGAAAATCCTGTATCCTTGATGCGGGTAACTGGAAATCAGACACGCTTACAGAAGATCTCGACCTGAGTTATAGGGCACAGCAAAAAGGCTGGGAATTTATCTATAGACCAGATGTGGTTTCTCCAGCAGAGTTACCACCGGTGATGTCAGCGATAAAATCCCAACAATTTCGCTGGACAAAAGGCGGTGCTGAATGTGCTAAGAAGCATTTGGGACATGTATTAACGGGAGCTTTCCCCATGAAAGTTAAAATACATGCTACAGCCCATTTATTAAATTCAACGATTTTCATAGCGATACTTTTGGTAAGCTTGTCAAGTATTCCAGTTTGGTGGGGTTTCTATAAAGGCATTATTCCATTGGCCTATTTTAAACTTGCCTCTTTTTTTCTCTTTGGTTTTGTGATCATTGCATCGGTTTACTTTTTTGCCAATCTAAATCTTAAGAATTTTACTGTTAGAAGTTTTTTTAGATTTCTATGGGAATTTCCTGTTTTTCTATCCGTTTCAATGGGGTTATCCATTCACAATGCCCAAGCTGTATGGGAGGGTTTAACAGGGGAAAAATCTCCATTTATTCGTACCCCAAAATATAACTTGACCGGCACTGGACAAAATTGGGTTGGCAATACCTACAATCAATTAAAAATACCGCCTACGACTTATCTAGAAGCTGTTCTAGCTTTGGTGTTTAGTGCAATAGTCATTTTCTCGCTTTTCACAGCCACCTATGAAATGCTTGTATTTCATAGTATGTTAGCGGTGGGATTTACCATGGTAAGCATCACCTCCTTTAGAAGTTATTTGGTTAGCGCGAGATAGCATTATTTGAAATATAATAGTTTGTTAAAGAAGTCTCAAAATAGATTTTCAGAGTCGATTTATGTTGATAGATGTAATTATTCCAGCTTTTAATGAGGCCAATGCTATTGGGAAAGTAATTGCTGACATTCCTGATTTTGTGAGAAATATTATCGTGGTGAATAACAACTCCAAAGATGATACCCGCAAGGTAGGGCTGAAGGCTGGAGCTATAGTGTTGGATGAACCTCAAAAAGGCTATGGAAAAGCTTGCCTTAAAGGACTCACTTATTTAGAACAGATGGATATACCCCCCGAGGTGGTCGTTTTTTTGGATGCCGATTACAGTGACTTTCCTGAAGAAATGGAAAAAATCATTCAACCTATTCTTCATGATGACATAGATATGGTCATTGGTTCAAGAGCTAAAGGTAGCAGAGAAAATGGGTCTATGACGGTGCCTCAGATTTTTGGTAACTGGTTGGCTACAAAATTAATGTGTAAGTTATTTGAAGCAAATTTTTCCGATTTAGGGCCATTTAGAGCTATTCGGTGGGACAAATTGAAAGCTCTAAACATGCAGGATGAAGATTATGGATGGACCATAGAGATGCAGATAAAGGCCGTTAAAAGTGGGTTTTCTTACACTGAGGTGCCGGTGAATTATAGAAAAAGAATTGGTGTGTCCAAAGTTAGCGGAACGGTAAAGGGAGTCTTTGGCGCTGGTTATAAAATACTTTACACCATATGGAAGTATAGATAAAGTCAGTAAAATCCTTCTCAAAATGCAGGTGCCAATTTCGTTTATTTTCTTTAAATTAAACATTAAATTAAAGGTTATGAGAATTTTAATAGGTTTGCTTATAGTAATGCTAGCGTTTTCCTGTAATAGGCCCCAAAGGGAAAATGTTGATTTTAAAGAATGGGGGGATTATTGGTTTCAAGGCAAAGCCGAAATCAACAGCTATAACCTTACCCAATACCGTTATGGTGAAGCTAGAGACGGTGAAGCAGTCCTTATTTTCGTCACCGAGGATTTTTCTAGAAAAAAGCATGTAAAGCTAGATGACACTGAAGCAGCAGGAAGAGATAAAATTTCAGTTCTTAAAATGAATCAAACAAGGGAATTTGTTACGGGAATTTATCCCTATCACATGATGCTTTCAGCATTTACTCCTACCAAGGAGGCTTCCCAAGGTCTTAAGTTCACTTCCTCCTCTCAAGAATGGTGTGGACAGTCATTTACCCAACTTAACTTGAAAAGCGGGGATAGCTACAGTGGGGAATTGTTTTCTTATTTTGAAGAAGAGGGTGATAAATCATTTTCTCTAAATGGCATTGCTGAAGATGACCTGTGGAATCTAATTAGAATAAACCCAAATCAGGTACCTATCGGCAGCGTTATGATGTGGCCATCACTAATTCACCAACGTTTTACCCACCAAGATTTTATTGCAGAGGAAGTCTTTATTAGAGCGGTTGATATTAGTGAAAACAGAAGCCAACTTGAAGTGACCTATAGCTCCGGTAACCGCGTATTGCGGATCAATTATGAAAAAGAGTTCCCTTACGAAATATTGGGTTGGGAAGAAGAACAAACGAATAAAAATGGTAAAAAAGAGTTGACCAAGGCTGATCGAAAAGGCACGAAAGTTATTGATTACTGGGATAGAAAAGCATTGGAAGATGAATTTCTTCGCGATGAATTGAAACTTAATCACTAAGCACAGATTTTTGAAAACCTATTTCTCTCTTTTATTATATTCCTTGGTAATAGTGGGAATGGGGTATTTTTTACCTCGTACCGCATTTATTCCCCAATTGACTTTATTTTCGTTAGGCTTTTGTGTGTATCTTTTTTTGGTTCACTCGTCTAAAAAAAACGAGTTTTCTTTTGGTTTTATTTTCCTTAGCGCAGTCCTATTACGGTCACTCTTGATAGGCGCTTGGCCAGTACTTTCGGATGACTTTTACCGGTATTTTTTTGATGGGCAATTAATAGGGAACGGAATTAACCCCTATGCAGCCTTGCCAGGAGAATTGTTAGCAAATGGTACAATTCCGAAAAATATTTACTGGGAAACATTGCTAAATAAAATGAATTCGCCCAATTATTTTTCAGTGTACCCACCTTTACACCAGTTGTTTTTTTGGGTCTCAACCTGGGTTGGGGAGAATATTTTCCTCAATATCGTTTCTTTAAGAAGTATTGTTCTCATTTTTGAAATGATCAACTTGTGGTTGATCAAAGAAATATTAGGTGGTTTAAAACTATCCAGCTACCGATTAGCTTGGTATGCTTTTAATCCTCTCGTTATTATGGAGGTGACTGGCAACCTTCATTTTGAAGGGATGGTATTGACGGGTATGCTTATAGCTTTGTATTATTATAGTCGTAAAAATGAAAAAAACACAGCTTTGGGATGGAGCTTGGCCGTGGGCCTTAAATTAAGCCCCATACTTACAGCTCCTGTCTGGTTAAAGGCCTGGAATAAACCTGATTTTATCAAATTTGCATTAATTACAAGTATATCCCTACTGGTTTTGTTTGCCCCGCTTTTAATTGGGGGGCAATTGACTAATTTCTATTCCAGTTTCCGTCTTTACCAAAGTAGCTTTGAGTTTAACGCTTCCATGTATTATGGGATAAGGTGGCTTTCAGGGTTTTTTATAGATTATAATCCCATAGGTGTACTTGGCCCAAGCCTCAATTTTATAGCCGCAGCCTTGCTGTTGGGAATAGGGTTATTTAAAAAAAATGTGAATACTTCCGGTTTAGCAGCCAAAATCGTTTGGATGTATTTGATCTTTTTATTATTCCAGACCACTGTTCATCCATGGTATTTAATTCCCGCCTTGGGGGTTAGCCTTTTTACAGTTAACTACCTATTTATTGTTTGGAGTGGTTTGGTTTTCTTATCTTATCATGCTTATATGGATCATGCCTATAACGAAAACTTATGGGTAGTTTTTACTGAGTACTCCTTGTTATTTATACTGGCGGTGTTATTAATTCGCTACCGACAATCAGACAAATTAGACCCAAGTAGCGAAACACGAACAGTTCTGGATAAATTATGAAAATTGACCGTAAAAGTTTAATATTAAGATTAATTGCAGGAATTGAAAAAATGAGTTTTATCCTTATGAAAAAATTTTCGTATCAACTATTATTCATCGCTTTAATTGTGGGATGTAATGCCCCTACGGAATCAGAAAAAAGCATCAATCAGTCGATTGAAGCTCATGGAGGGGAGCTCTTTAAAGCTGCCCAAATAAGTTTTACATTCAGAGAGAGGCAATACGAAATATTCAAATCATCGAATTCATTTAGGTATTCACGCTCCTTCTTGGAAAATGCTGCAAGTGTGGTGGATATCTTAAATGAGAAAGGTTTTTCGCGAACTATAGATGGTGTGAAAGTTAACCTTTCTGATAAAAATAGAGACGCTTATACCAATTCAGTGAATTCTGTAGCTTATTTCACGTTTTTGCCTTATGGGCTAAATGATGAAGCCGTCATTAAGGAGTATTTGGGCAAGGAGGAACTTGAAGGGGACAATTACCACTTGGTAAAAGTGACTTTCAAAGAAAATGGAGGAGGTGAGGATTTTCAGGATGAGTTTTTGTATTGGATTCATCAGGAAACGCATCTTGTTGATTACCTCGCTTATTCTTATCATACAGATGGTGGAGGTTTAAGGTTTAGAAAGGCCATCAACTCCCACGAAGTTTCAGGTCTAATATTGCAGGATTATGAAAATTATAAGCCTGAGGATGAATCAATTTCTGTAGATGATTTATCCGAATTATTTAAAAAGGGAAGCTTGGAGCTTTTGTCTGAAATTCTATTAGAGGATATCAAGGTTCAATTTGTTCAATGATTTATTTCAAGTATTTAAAGAATGCATAAAAAAAGAGCATTGGTTATATCTGGGGGAGGAAGCAAAGGTGCTTTTGGAGGCGGAATTGCTGAATACCTAATCAGAGAGTGTAATTTTGACTATGACATATTCGTAGGAACATCCACCGGTAGCTTACTGGTACCTTTGCTTTCAATCAATGAAATTGAGAAAATTAGGGCGATATATACATCTGTAACACAGGACGCAATCTTTAGTACCAATCCTTTTATTATTTATAAAGACGGGGGTGTGTTCAAAACCCGTATCAACCATTTTGGGACGATCAAAATGTTTTTAAAGGGTAAAAAGACTTTTGGGGAAAGTAAAAACCTTTTTAAGTTGATACAAAAAATCATTACACCTGCAGACTTTGTTAGGATGCAAAACAACAAAGCGGAAGTTTATGTAACGGTGTCTAACTTAAGTACCAATTCCGTGGAGTACAAAAGGTTAAAAGATTGCGCTTATATAGACTTTTGTGAATGGATTTGGGCTTCGTCCAACATTGTTCCATTTATGAGTTTGTTGGAAAAAGATGGTTGTGAATATGCAGATGGAGGCTTTGCAGATTTAGTCCCCATTTCTGAAGCCATTTACCGAGGAGCAAGTGAGGTAGATGTAATTGTTTTAAAAGCCCGCCCTGGTAGAGCACTTAAAAGACCTGTTCGAAACGCTTTGGAGTTGACCACCAGGGCATTTGATTTTATGCTTGATCAGATCAGCAGTGATGATATCAAGATAGGAGAGCTGTTGAGCCATAAGCGGGAAGTAAAATTAAACTTTTATTATCCTCCTGCAGCACTCACAGAGAACTCGCTTATTTTTGACCCTTATCAAATGAAGAAGTGGTGGCGTCAAGGAATGAATTTTGCCAGAGAGCAAAATCCCGTTTGCAAATGCATAGAAGTAGGACAAGAAGAGTAAACCTTTTATGATATGATGTTTTTATCTAAAATCTCATTCCTAGCCTAGAAGGCTTTCTGGATGGGTATTGAGACCTTTTGGTAGTTGCTTTTTTAAGCAGACCCTATTTAAAAGTCCTTTTGAGCACTATCCTATTTTTTAATTCGGATTAGAAGACATGGAAAAAGTAACGTTATGTGGCTAAATTTGATCAGGACTTTGTCAGCATTCTTGTGAAAAAAAAGCAACTTGTGGTTGATTCATGCTGTTACCAGCCCAAGGGATGTAGACAGTAGATTGAAAAATGGCGTACTGGATGATGTGCTGAAAGCAAAGGAAAGCAGAAAAGTAAAACACATCGGATTTTCAGGTCACCCCGACTATAATGCGCATCAACGTATGTTGAAAAGAACTGATGAGTTAGAAGCTTGCCAAATGCCCATCAACGCCTTCGATCCAAATTACAAGCGTTTTATTACGAATTTGATGCCCCCCTTGTGGAAAAAGTTATTGCTTCTTATGCCATGAAACCCTTGGCCAATAGCGTTTTTTTTGAAGGAACGACTCATTTTAATGGTGGAGCTAAACCGCGGATTGTTCCGAATACCCTGAACGTAGAAGAGGTAATCCATTTTTCATGGTCTATCCCCATCAGCGTACTGGTGAACGGTGCAGACCATGCAGATATGCTAACTGAAAAAATTGAGTTGGCTAAAATATTCAAGACATTTGATGAACAAAATACCAAGAACTGATTAGGCGTATTTCAGGATCCGACGGAAATTTGGTTGAATATTATAAAGTACTATCATTTATTCAAAAACTATGCTGTACTTAATGTTGTGCACGGGGAAATCATTCTATTTGCGGTAGGCCATAAGCACCGTACCTTTCTCTGGCATTACCTTTAAAGCATCTTGTTCATCTGTAATGCCTGCATTTGTATTGTTCACCTATGCAGCGATTTTTTTATTGTACCCTTACAAGGTATGCACCTTATGTGCTCTTTTTTGTTCTAAATTTAGGACAATCAAACGCTGAAAGACACAAACTAATTACGATGGCATCAAGCAGAATGGGTGCTTTTATCCTTTTTTTTATGACGGTATTGCAACAACCTGATTTATGAAAATGATTACCAAAAGATTATGGATACAATCTTAGTTTTAATTTTCAATGGCGACGAATAATTTTTTATAGTTGAGGGCTTATTTGAAGATTAATCACCAATTATAAATCTGATTTTTCAGAAATTTGTGTGTTTTTATTTTCATAAAAATGTATTTGAGAGGGGTCATATTTTTTAAATTCGCAAAAAAATAAATTTTATTTGCGAATATATTTTTTTTCCAAAAAAAATATATAGATTTACCTATGTAAAAAATGTATACGGTATTCAAAAAATATATTCAAAACTATTTATTGTATACAAATCAATTAATTAATAATCAGTCAGCTACCTCATTTTGGATTTAAAAATGGAGTTGAAACTACTTCCTGGCTTGGAAAGAGTTTTAGATAAGATTTGTATTTTCTGAATTTTTGAAAGCCAATATTTGAGGGGGTAAAAATCTCTTGGAAATAAAGCTTCAGGTTCAAGAACAATATCAGACTCAAGTAAAACTCAAAAATTAACAAAAAATAATTATGAAAAACTTTAATAGTTACTAAAAAAAAGTCGGTTGGTACTTACACCAACCGACACTGATCTTATGAAGATGATCATTGGGGAATGCACATTCCATAAGACCAGTATTTATCGAAGTTTCGTATCCAATAAACCCTTAAAATTATGAAAAATAAATTACTAAAGACAATTTTTTGGTTGTCTTGGTGTCTACTTTATGGCATTATTTTATTTATTGCCCTGCCTGGTCAGGGATTTGGGAGAAATGAAGACCCCAAATCAATTTCACGTAACTTCACCGAACCTGGAGAGCCGCCGATCAAACCGGTAGCTATGATCAGCGGTACAGTTTCTGAGGTCAATGGTGATCCTATACCGGGTGCCACCGTGATCATTGAAGGATCCAATCAAGGAACGGTAACGGATATAGATGGAAAATTTTCCATTGAAGCCAACGAAGGTGAAGTCATTGTGATTTCATTTATTGGTTATCAGTCGCAAAGCATTACCGTAGGAAATCAAACCCAATTCACCATTACACTATCGCAAGATGAAACCTCTCTCCAAGAAGTAGTAGTCGTTGGTTACGGTACACAAATAGAATCTCGGATAACGGGTAGTATTGGAAGAGCAGATCCGGAAGATATGGCCAGGGTGTCAACGCCAACTGTTGGTCAGGCATTGCAGGGGCGAGTAGCGGGCGTTTTTATTAAAAATCAGAACGGGCAACCCGGTCAGAATAAGACGGCTATCAATATACGTGGATTTGGCGAACCGCTATACATTGTTGATGGATTGCCTGTTGATGAGGCAGTTTTTTCGAATATAAATGCCAATGATATTGAAGAGCTCAATGTACTGAAAGACGCAGCATCTGCGGCTGTTTATGGAGCAAGAGCAGGAAATGGTGTTGTCCTAGTCAAAACAAAACGGGGGAGCGCTGGTGACGTTCAGTTTTCTTACAGGGGAGATGTGGGCTTTCAAGGGCTGACAATGGTGCCTGACGTCATTGACTCTTGGGAATACATGACATTGTTTAACATGAGGAACCTCGATCGAGGTTTAGGACTTCGTTGGACTCCGGAGACCGTTGCTGCGTTCAAAGAACATAATGATGGGTCAGATCCTGAAAATTATCCAAATGTACAGATGTTTGATTTGATTTCTCGTGATGCATCGCCCATGCTAACACATGACTTATCACTTAGGGGAGGTAGTGATCGCATTCGGTATTTTGTATCCGGAAATGTATTCGATCAAACTGGCTTGGAACGCAATGTTTTTGGTGGAACAGATACGAGGTTTAAACGGTATAATATACGTGGAAACGTGGATGTGGATGTGTCTGACAAGTTCGCCTTTAACTTTGACATGAGTTATAACCTGCAAGATTTCACCGGTCCCAGAAATGCCTTTGAGGGTACAGATTGGTCGCAAGGCCAGGGAATTTTTGCCCGAAGCGGTCGGTGGCGTCCGTTTCATTCCATCGAAGAATTACCTGGCGGGCATCAAGATTTTCCAAGAGGCGCACCCGAAGGACAAACGGTAAACCCCTTGAATTTAGCAAGTGCTGATATTGGGGGGACCCAGGAGTTTCAGAGAGGCTTTATTGATTTTAAACTGGGAGGAGAGTATCAACTGCTTGAGGGGATAAGTACTAGAGCTACAATAAATTATCAGGGTACCAATTTGCAGGAAAAAATGTTTCAAAAGAGAGCCCCGGAATATCGCTATAATCCAGATACGGAAGAGCATGAGTTTGTTCGTGCTTTAAATGCCGATACCAGGGTCGAAAGACAAAATAGTCAAACCGAAAACATCAACTTCCAATATTTTTTGAATGGGGATCATTCATTCGGGGAGAATCATTCGTTAGAAACGATGTACGTGTTTGAATTCATCCAGCGGGATTTTGAAAGGATTGATGCAAGTCGTATTGGATATGACTTCCCTATTGCCCAATTGAGTGCCGGGCCTCCCAGCCAACAATTTAATAATGATGTAATAAGCAGGAATAAAAGGGTAGGCCATATCGGTAGAATTAGTTATAATTATGCTGATAAATATTCCCTGGAGGTGAGTGCAAGATATGATGGATCCATGAGGTTTCCGGAAGATTCCCGGTGGGGATTCTTTCCATCCGTTTCCGGTGCATGGAATATTACAGATGAAGCCTTTATGCAGAATAGTAGCGCGTTGAATTTTCTGACGTATTTGAAGCTTCGAGGTTCTTGGGGTAGACTTGGATATGATGCAGCGGGTGACTTTCAGTTTTTACCAACCTTTTCTTTTGACAATTTTTACATTTTTCAGGATGACCTCCTTCGTCGGACAATAAGTACTGACGGGCTTCCCAATCCGAATATTACTTGGGAAAAAATGGATATAATTAATGTTGGTTTAGACGCTTCCTTCTGGGGGGGGATGTTAGAAGGCACTTTTGATGCATTTAGAAGGCATCGTTTTGATGTGCTTGGCCAACGTATTTTAGATGTGCCACCTGTCGTAGGAGCAGTATTACCTCAACAAAATTTCCAGGAATTTGAAAACAGGGGACTGGAACTCAGTTTACGGCATAACAATACAATCAATAGTAATTGGAATTATTCCATCGGAGGTAATATTGGAATTTACGAGGAAACAGTTATTAACACCGATGAACCTGAATTTATCAATAAAGAAGTCGAACGGCGTGATAAAGAAATCGGCCGACGTGTAATTACTGGTGGGAGGAATAATGTGAATGTATTCTATTTAGAAACCGATGGTCTTTTCGCCACTCAGGAGGAAATCGATAATTGGGCGGATATTGACGGTAACGGAAATCGCTCTATCCAGGTAGGAGATGCAAGAGTCATAGATAGGAACGAGGATGGAAGGATCACCGATGCTGATCAGTATATTGCTACTTCTGGTACCCAGCCAAGGATGACTTTCGGATTTCAAACCCGTATTGAATGGAAAGGGCTTGAACTTGTCGCTTTCTGGCAGGGTGCGTCTCGTTTCGGTTGGAATTTAACCTGGAGCGAATTTGAGTCGCCATTCCCATCAAATGGAGTTGCACTGCAGAAAGATATCACCGATGCATTTGTGCCGGAAAATGAATTTGGTCTCCCCGCTGTAAATGCCGCAAACGCAAGGTGGCCAAGAGCATCGGGAAGATTCAATGGTGATTATGATATGTTTTTGATTGATGGGACATACCTACGCCTTAAGCAGCTACAATTAGGTTATACCCTTCCCCTGGAACTAATTGACAGACTTGGATTAAGAAGGGTAAAAGTGTACGCAGGAGGCACCAATTTATTGACGTTTTCTGACATTGATTTTCTTGATCCTGAGATTGATGAAAATCCCAGACAATTTTTTGGTAACTACCATCCACAGACGCGTGTGGTTAATTTGGGGATTGAAATTGATTTCTAAAATTTAATTAAATCAACAACGAAAATAATTTTCTTAGTTATGAAATACAGAAAAAATATATATAAAGCGTTAACACCCTTCTTAATGGTATTTCTGGTGTTGATGAATTCCTGCGGAGACGTTTTTGACCTCAATGAGGTTCCAAGAGACCTTGTAAGTGCTGATCAGGTATTTCAGAATGAAGCTTTTGCAGAGGCCTTGGCTGCGGACTTGTACGCATTATTTCCCTTTACCAGTTTTTCAACCCCCAATGGGGGCCATAATTTTAACGGTCCGCTTGGCCAACATGATTTGGGCACTGGGCGAGGGGGAGGCAATACCAGCTGTAGAACACATGGAGGGATGGCTGTAAACACAGATTGTGAAGGTTTATGGAATTATGAGTATATAAGGGAACTGAGTTTCTTTATAGAAAATATCCGTGAATCCCCTCTATCTGAAGAGTTTAAGAGACGTCTTGAAGGTGAGATCAGAGTGTTAAGGGCGGCCGTTTATTTCAAAATGCAAAAACGCTATGGTGGAGTACCACTAGTTGATGCAGTACTCGACCCCTTTGAGGAGGTTCCAGAGGAATATCGTGTAAGAAGTAAAGAAGAAACGATTGCCGACTTTATAGACGCTGAGTTGGAAACCGCTGCCGGAATGTTGCAGGAAAGTTCTGAACAGACAGGTCGCATAAACCGCTGGACGGCCTATGCTTATAAGGCGCGGGCGAATCTCTGGTCTGCTTCAATTGCAAATTTCGGAACTTTGGCAGACAACCAGTTAACAGGTATTCCATCATCCAGAACAAATGAATTTTATGGGAAAGCAAGTGCTGCAGCCCAGCAAGTAATTAATTCAGGTAATTATTCCTTGCTTCAAGGTGGTGATCCTGTCCAAACTTTTTTTAGCATTGGCGTTGAGGACTCAAATGCTGAATCCATCTTTGAAAGGATTTATAATGGTGTTGAAATTAATCATGCCTTCGCTCACCAGAATCAACCCACACCATTCTCTGAAGGACAAGGTTCGCAATTGAATCCTACATTAGAACTTGTAAATCACTTTGAAAATTTGGACGGTACGTTTAGCACGCCAGAATTAGGGCCGGGCAATTTGTATGAAAGTGGTGATGGCCCCTGGGCAAATAAAGACCCCAGATTGTATGCGACAGTCCTGTTTGAAGGGGATTTATACGCTGGTAATGTGGTAAATTTATATGAAGGTATAGATCCGACAGTTGGGGGAACAAATCCGAGCGCGGTCATTTCAGAAGTTGGCGTTTCTTATAATGGGAAAAATTCTGTCGGAAATGCCAGCCGAAGACAGGCTAATCAATTCTTCCCATCCACTGGATTTCTACTTAAGAAATTAGTAGCCGAAACGCCATTTATACCGGATGATAGGGAAGATTACAATTGGAAAGAGTTACGATTGGCAGAAATGTATTTAATTGCGGCGGAGAGTGAATTCGAACTCGGTAACCTGGCCGAAGCGGCTATGTATCTTAATTTCACGCGAGAGCGGGTTGGATTAATACCCTTGAATGAAGGAACCATTACCCGTGATCGGATGAGAATAGAAAGGACGAGTGAATTAATTTATGAAGGTCATCGTTGGGACGATCTGCGAAGATGGAGAACTGCGCTGGATGCATTGGATGGCCAGATTGTGGGTGGAGTTCGGGTGATTTACCACGATGATTCAGGACAATATTATTTCCTTCCTATTCAAGGTGAAACGGTTGAGCGCTTGTTTCGACCCGAGCACTATTACAATCCTATTACGCTTGCCCGAATTGAAAGAAATGGAGACTTGGTAGAGAATCCCGGTTACTAATGGGATGGTGGTTCTAATCTCTTTTTAAAAAAACGTAATATTTAATCATGATGAGAATGAATGCTATAACAACAAAAAAAATTTCGATTTTGGCATTAATGGCAGTCTATATAACCATAATGCCAGCTTGTGAAGAAACCGTTACAGATTTTGGTTTTGATGGTCAGATCAGTGGTTTGATTGTGGATCAAAACGGAAATCCGGTGTCGGGGGACGCCTCAAATCCAGCTTTTACTGTATTTGTCTTGGGAGTAGAGGATCGTGTACCTTTGGAATTGAGAGTCAATGGGGATGGTTCTTATGCCAATCTGCATTTGTATCCACAGTCATATGACGTATGGATTGAGGGGCCTGTTGAGGGTCCTGGTCCCGGTGAACTGGTTATGGATCTCACAGGCGCTCCCGTAGAACAAAACATATCCGTTACACCCTTTTTGGTGATTTCTCAGCCCACAGTTAATGTTTCTGCTGGTGAACTTCAAATCAATTATGAAATTAATCCCAGTCAAGGTCATGTTGCGGTAGAAAGAGTTGTGCTTGTGAGTACCGTTGCAAAGGCAGGCTTAAATACCGGCAATGGCCCCAGGTGGCAGACCCGAAAGGTTACACTCAATAGTAATTCAGGAACGGCTACTGTTACCCTTGATGCTGACCTCTTGAAAATGTCGCAAGAAAGAGGAGGTGGAAATTTGCACATTCGGGTTGCGGCAAGATCTGATCAGACGTCTGATTGGAATCACAGTATCCCAATTGTTATCGAGGCTCCCTGATTTTCTAGGATGGGGGGAATAAAACTTATTCAGTTTTATTCCCTCTATATAAAAATGATACGATCCGATCCCGATAGGATTATTTAATAGGTTAAAATGAAAAGTAGGTTGAATGATAATAGTGAAACAGTAAATCAAACTGATAGGTTGAAAACATGTAATTGAGGATGCAATAAATAGGAAATTTTTATTCTGATAAGAACTACAATAGCTATTGGATTGTGTAAAATAATTATATAAAGAATAAAGAACCATAGAAAAATAATATTAGGTATTGATTAATTAAAATCAAAAATAAGGAGATGAAATTTATAAAAAACCGATCAACGACAATAAACAATTTTAAACTACTATTTGAAATCTAAATAAATAATCTTTTCATGCAAAAATTAATTATACTGAGTTTCGGCTTATTCCTCATATCTTTCTTTATTTTCAAAACACTTGCAGGGATAGAAGGAATAAATATTAATGATGAAGCCATCCTTGAAAACGTATCATATAAAGCGAACGAACATCTTACCGGGCATGGTGATACCACTGATGTAGAGATCAAAACTGAAGGAATTGAACTGAGTTATTCAGTGACAGAGTTACGTGCCAAGGCCGGTGATATTTTGCGTATCCAATATATCAATGAAAGCGATATGAATCATAATATTGTATTGGTTAGAGAAGAGGCAGATATCCGTCCGGTAGGGATTGCTGCCCTTCAGGCTATATCGAGTGATTGGATCCCGGAAAAAGAAATGCACCGCATTATTGCTTACAGCGAATTGGCATATTCAGGGGATACAGTAGAGATCTCCTTCAAAGTTCCGCCGCCAGGAACGTATCCATACATTTGTACCTATTCTGCGCATTGGACGCAGATGCAAGGACGTTTGATCTCGACAGAATAAAACCTTTAAGAGTAACTGTTCCATGTATCCTATGATTAATAATGACAATCACCAATAAATATTTAAATTATGTTTTTAAAAAATAATATAACGTTTACCCAAAATGGCTATCCGACTTCTATAGTTTTGATTCTTTTGTTGTTCATATCGGCTTCAGTTGTTGACGCTATGGCACAGGGTAGCAAGAAAAATATCCAATTCAGAACCCACATTATTGATGACTCTCTGATAGGAGGTGCGTTTTCAAATACCGGGATGGCAGATATGGATGGGGATGGCAACCTTGATTATATCATGAGTTCCCGTGGGACAAAAAAGATTTATGTATATAAATTTCATGAGCCCGGTCATTGGTCCAAATATATCGTTGGCGAAAATCCACCCACAGATGCCGGTGGTGCTGTACTTGACGTTGATGGTGACGGATTGCCAGACTACCTTGTAGGAGGAGCATGGTACAGGAATTCCGGAGACCTAAATACGCCATTCGAGGAAATTGTATTTGATGAAGAAATAACAGACGGCTCTATCCACGATCAAATTGTAACTGATGTTAACGGAGATGGCCGTATGGATGTGATCACCATGTCAGATAAGCATAATCTTCGCTGGTACGATATTCCCAACAATCCGAGAGATCCATGGGTACGTCATGACATTGGAGCAGCTGTCCATGGTGGGGTAGCTCCAAATGGACAGGGAGATCTAGATGGCGACGGCGATACAGATATTGTGCGGACTGATGTTTGGTTTGAGAATGTAGATGGTGAAGGAACCGAATGGCAACAACATGATTTGGGCCCCTTCATGCCGCTACCTGAGGGTGAACCAAGCTGGGCGGCCAATGCTGCCAGATCATGGGTTGCTGACATCAACCAAGATGGAAAGCTTGATGTAGTGCAGACGGTAGAAGAAATGCGCGGCGGCAGAATATGGTGGATGGAAAATCTTGGTCCCGATGAAGACGGCACTATTCAATGGCATCGACATGAAATTGCCGGTGGGGATCGCATTTTGGGCGGATTGCATTCCCTCGGAGTAGCAGATTTCACCGGCGATGGTAAACCGGACGTGATATCGGCTGAACAGGACTGGCAGCGGGCTCGCCCTGGTGCAAATGGAGAGGAAAATCCACGCTATTTTCTGTGGGAAAATCTTGGAGTGGGCCCGTCCTGGTCCAATAATCCTACCGTTGAGTGGAAAGAGCATGTAATAGCGGATGTTAATCTGGGCGGTCACGAAATTGTGTTTGGAGATGTTACGGGTAATGGTATGCTTGATATAGTAGGAAAACCGTGGAGCCCATCCGACAATAATGCCCTGGGTGGCAAAGCTTATGTAATATTTTTGGAGAATAAATCAGTCCTTGATTAACATCATAGAACTTAACCCATCCCCTTTTATTTATTGAAATCAATCCATTGAGCTGTGTTTTCGGTCGCTCAATAGAGTTTCTTGATTTTCAAATTGACTGGAAAGAAAAATTTTAAAAAAATTGCTGCAACTAAAATGATTTTGGCAATTAATTACAGGAAAATTACCGCAGTAAATATGGCAAATTTATTTAAACAGCTTTTATATAGTTCCGTATTTGCTTTGGCAGCAAACTTAAGCTCAAATATACCATTACTTGCCCAGTTTCAACCTTCAGATAATATGACTCCAATGGATCATGGGCCATTTGTTACAACTACGATTGCTTATGATCCGCTTACAATGAGTAGCATTTTCGTTAATAAAGGAATCGCAGTTAAAGTGGGAACAGATCCTCAGGCAGTGATGACATTTGATACGGATTTATTGCGTGTTGCAAGTGCATGGACGGGTGGATTTCTACATTGGTATTTGGGACGAGATGGGCTTGAGGATTGGCCCAGTCCTGATGGGCTTACCCACTTTGAAACCAGCAAAACTCCAGGATGGTCACTTGATGGAGAATTTGATGACCCTAGAACTTGGCCCTATGGACCAATTCCGAAAGAAAAGGGGCACTATAAGGGGCTTTATATCCATGGTGATAATGTCCTTTTTTCTTATACAATTGCTGATAGTGATGTTCTGGAGTTACCTGGTTTCGAACAAGTTGATGGCCATCCTGTTTTTACCCGGACTCTTAATTTGAGCCCCACGGAAGAGACCTTGTCCATGCGGGTGCTGCAAATACCGGAAAATGCAGAAATTGAAATAGTGTCAATTTCTAATTCAAAGGAGCATATTCTAATTAATGTTGGGAACTACACCCGTGCCGTAGCGTTACAAGGCGTTTTCGATTCTAAAGTAGTATGGAGGATACAAAATCGTCACCTTATCCTGGATCTTCCCGAGCTAAAGCAAGCGGCTCAATTTAAGCTTGCTATAGGGCCGATTCTATCCGGCCAAGAATCGAATTATATGGCCTCTTACCTTGAACAGGCTAAACCTGTATCCGATTTGTCCGAATATAAAAAACCGGGGCCAGATCAATGGGAGACACTACAAACGGAAGCGATGATGGGTGATGAAGAAGGTCCATTTACAGTAGACGAGCTTACCATACCATCAGAAAACCTCTGGAAATCTTTTATTCGTTTGATGGATGTAGACTTCTTCTCAGATGGACGTGCTGTAGTGGTTTCACTAAGTGGAGATGTGTGGTTGGTGGATGGTATACAAGAAAACTTAGAAACACTACAATGGCATCGATTTGCCACTGGTTTGTTTCAGCCTAGCGGTGTTAAAGTGGTTGATGAACAGGTTTATGTTATTGGTAGGGACCAAATTACTAGGCTACATGATTTTAATAAGGATGGTTTTGCAGATTTCTATGAGAATTTTAATAACGAAATCATGGCTTCCACCAATTTCCATGCCTTCACATTGAATTTGGAAACGGACGCTCAAGGAAATTTTTATTTTGCTAAATCGACCCCATGGCCGCCATATCTCCGGGGAGAAGGGCCTTCTAAAAATGCAGAAATAACACCACATCACGGTGTACTATTTAAGTTATCCCCGAATGGTGAAAAACTTGAAATAATCGCCAGGGGACTACGTAATCCCAATGGAATGGATATCAACTCTGAAGGTGAAATGATTTACGCTGACAATGAGGGGAACTGGGTCCCCACCAGTAAAGTACATAGGATCAAGGAAGGGGGATTCCATGGATTTATACCATCTGCCCATCAAAAGGTTAGTCCTGTTTCGTTTGAGCCTCCTATTATTTGGACCCCTCATTATATTGATAATTCTCCCGCTAAACCCATGTTTATAACGAGCGATCAATGGCCAAAGGAGCTCCAAGACGATTTACTGCTAGCCTCTTATGGTCGTGGAACCCTTTCTTTGATTTTAAAAGAGGAGGTGGATGGCGTATGGCAGGGGGCTCATGTGAGCCTACCGCTTATGTTTAAGTCCGGTCTCGAGCGTGGTCGGTTTCACGAGGATGGACATCTCTATATTGTCGGGATGACTAGCTGGCAATCAATTGGGGAAAATTGGGGCTCTTTTCATCGGGTAAGGTATACCGGGCAACCGTTGGACATACCAATATCTGTTTCTACTAAAGCCGGGGGGCTGGAAATAAGTTTTTCCCAGGAATTGGATCCGGAGGTAGCTGCTGACATGGCAAATTACAAATTACAAAAATGGACCTATCCATGGACAAGCCAATATGGATCTCGTGGTAAAGTATATTCTGTGGACAATCCCGGAGAAACCAAGCCTGATCCGGTACAAGTTGAATCCATCCGTTTATCTGAGGACGGGAAATCAGTATTTCTCGAAATTCCGGATTTGAAACCCGGAATAGTGAACACCTCCATTGGTACACTTAAAGAATTGCCAGATATGATTGAAGCCTCATTGGGATTGGTAATTTCAATAAGTTTCCAGATTTCTACTGCTGATGGGAAAGCCTTAAATCACATGATTCATAAAACCATACACAGGGTGCCTTCTGAAGGATTTGAAAGATAGATTACCTCACTCCCCCTGGGACATACCGAAAGTGGAGTGTAAGGTAGTTGTATGGATTTAATTGGTGGGAAAACGGGATCTATCCAAAAGGGGAGAGAAAATTGCCTGATGCACCAATAGGCACATTTGCAGCTTGGGGCCATAACAATAACAATGTTTTCATTATTCCTGAATGGGATATGGTGGTTGTAAGATTGGGTCTTGACCAAAGTGATAAGGAGATCACCGACAAAATTAACAGTCAATTTATTAAAAAAATTAGTATGTCAATAAATCAATAAGAAAGAAGCACTATCCAAAATAATATAAACCTAAAAACCATGAGGAAATTAAAATTAATAATAACTTTAATATTTTCAATACTGACCAACACAGATTTTCTATTCGCTCAGTCTAATGGTTCAGTTGATGGGGAGTTAAAAAAATGGCATCCGATTACTATAACATTTGAAGGCCCTGAAGCCAGTGAAACCGATGAATATAATCCTTTTAGCGGGTACAGATTGAATGTAACTTTTAGGCATGAAGGAGGAAGGGAAGCCTATATCGTACCTGGGTATTTTGCGGCAGATGGGAATGCCGGAGAAACGAGTGCCACTTCCGGAGACAAATGGAGGGTGCATTTCACTGTTCCGAGTACGGGACAGTGGAATTATATTGCCTCTTTCCGCAAGGGGGAGAATATTGCCGTAAATTCAAGTTCAAGTGCAGGCGAATCCGTATCATTTAATGGCGCCACAGGCACCTTTACCATTACAGAAACAGATAAAAGTGGGGTTGACCACCGAGGTAAAGGGGTGCTGAGGTATGTCGGAGAGCACTACCTGAGGTTTGATAACGGAGATTGGTTCATGAAAGGTGGGGCCGACGCCCCGGAAACCTTGTTGGGATATGCTGATTTTGATGGCACCTATACCCATTCCGATGTTTCAAAAGATTATGGAGATAATTTAATTTGGGGGAGCACCCAGCACAAGGATAGTAGGGGTGCGACTCCATTAAAAAAATATGAGGGGCACGTTCAGGATTGGAAAGATGGAGACCCTACATGGAAAGAAAATAAAGGAAAAGGACTTATAGGAGCCCTGAATTACCTTAATTCCAAAGGGATGAATGCTTTCTCATTTTTGACTTTATCGGCAGGGGGGGATGGCAAAAATATCTGGCCCTGGATCAGCCATAATGAGGTAGACAGGTATGACGTTTCAAAACTCGATCAATGGGAAGTAGTGTTTGACCATGGAGATAAACTAGGATTGTTTCTTCATTTCAAAACCCATGAAAATGAAAATGACCAACTGCTTAACGGAGGAACCTTGGGTCCCGAAAGAAAACTCTATTATAGGGAGTTGATTGCCAGGTTTGCCCATCACCATGCCCTGAACTGGAACCTTGGTGAAGAACATGATCTTTGGGATGAATTGAATGATCCGGAGCAGCTCAATGCAAAGGCAGATGCCAAGTATATTCATAGTCTGGATCCTTATCACCATCCTGTGGTGACACATACTTTTCCCAGTCAATACGAACAAAGTTATACCCCTTTATTGGGTTATGAATTTTTTGAAGGCCCCTCCATACAGACCAACAGCATGCGTCCCTGGCACAATTTTGAAATCATATCCCATTGGGTAAATGCATCCAGCCGCGCGGGAAGAAAGTGGAATGTGTCGATGGATGAAGCCGGTACAGGAGGGCTCGGTGTCACCACAGATGACTACGATGATAATTATAATCAGGACGAAGCAAGGGCTACCTATTGGGCGACAATTGCCGCCGGGGGTGATGGTGTGGAATGGTACTTTGGTTATTCCGAAGAACAAAATGACCTTAATATGGAGGATTGGAGGAGTAGAGCTGCCTTGTGGGACTATACCCGCCATGCCATGGATTTTTATAAAGACTACAATATTCCCTTTTGGGAAATGGAGAATGGTAATAATTTAACCCGTAGCGAAAAAGATTTTGTGTTTATGGATAATGGGGAGCTTTATGTCATTTACCTCCCGGCAGGTGGTGGATCAGCACTTAATTTACAAGGAAAAAGTGGTGCCTACACGGTAGACTGGTACAACCCACGAACAGGTGGAGATCTTCAAAAGGGAAAAGAAATGATCATAAAACAAACCTATTCCCGGGCACCTGCTTCAGTGCTTTCTGCCCTGCCCGACATCAAAAAGCCAAGAATCCAGGGAGGCAATGTCACAGAAGTAAGTGGACCGGGATGGGTAAACCTGGGAATGCCACCCGAGGATATGAAGGAAGATTGGGTAATTTTAGTAAGAAAGAAATAGTCTTTCTTTTAATTAAACAGCTCATTAATTGTTAAAAAAATAGGAAACAGAAGCAGAAAGTCTTGTATATACCGACTTTAAGCTTAAATATTTTCAACCTAAAATTCAATATTATGAAAAGAATAACCTATTTAATTCTATTCCTGTTTAGCGTCTCTCTTTTATTCGCTTTCCTTCCTGCTCCAAAAAAAACGGTCGTTACCATTAACGGAGAGGCTTTTTATGTCAATGGTAAGCCTACCTATGAGGGCAGGACCTGGAAAGGCAATAAGATCGAAGGATTGCTTATGAATTCCAGAATGGTGCAGGGCATTTTTGACGATTTGAACCCGGAAACTAGAAAATTGTTTGGCTATCCGGATACCGGTAATTGGGATCCTGACAGAAATACAACGGAGTTCATGGAAGGCATGGAAGAATGGAAAAAATATGGCCTTAATTCTTTTACCATCAATATGCAGGGTGGAAGTCCCACTGGATACGGAAATAAAGAATGGCTCAATTCCGCTTTTTACCCCGATGGACGCTTGAGGCAGCCATTTATGGATCGGTTGAAGTTGATTTTGGATAAAGCGGATGAGATGGAAATGGTGGTCATGCTGGGCATTTTTTATTTTGGTCAGGACCAAAACCTGGAGAATGAACAAGCCGTAATCAATGCGGTCAAAAATTCAGTCAATTGGGTTTTAGAGGAAGGGTACAGAAATGTATTGATTGAAGTCAACAATGAATGCAATGTGAAGGCTTATGTGCATGAAATCTTAATGCCGGACAGGGTGCATGAGCTTATTGAACTCGTAAAAACCATGGAATATGATGGTATTCGTCTCCTAGTGAGTACCAGCTATGGAGGCAATACCGTTCCCAAGCCCAACGTGGTGAAATCTTCGGATTATATATTAATCCATGGCAATGGGGTGGATACGATAGAAAAAATGGAAATCCTGATCAAGAATACCCGCAAGGTGGAAGGTTTCCGGCCCATGCCGGTGGTGATCAACGAAGATGACCATTATGATTTCGATAAGGACAGAAACAATTTCACCGTAGCGGTGGAAAATTACGTTTCCTGGGGATTTTTTGATTACAGAAGGGATGGTGAACCTTTCGCGGAGGGGTACCAAAGTGTGCCCGTGGATTGGGGAATCAATTCTGAACGGAAACAAGGTTTTTTTGACTTGGTCAAAGAAATAACAGGGGGTAAATATTAGTTTGCCAACAAAACAAGTTGATTTCAGTAAAAGCTCAAATACAAATTCATGAATTCCATCATCATTAGTTTAATGACGTCCTTCGCATTGATGTTCTCCGCCAATCGGGCTACAAACTCCCATAGCAACCTTGACCAGAATGGACCCTTCCACTTACTCCAATCTTTTAAAAAAAAGAAGGTTGGGCATAAGGCATTTCCCATGAGCTCATGGGAAAAGGACGATCTGGCATTCCCCCCGGAAAATGTACTTACCTTAGCATTTATACAGCCTGAACCGGATAATTGGAATTTGAACGTAAAAGGTTTTTCTCCAGCTTATTATGACAAGGTAAGGGAAGCCATTGGCATAAATACCGTTGAACAACCTACCGATCAATGGGCTGCCGCCACAACTTCCTTTGATCATCCTTCCGGAGTTTACACCATTCGTTTTACCTCTCTTTTAGAATCGGATGGAGAATGTCCGTATATCTTAAGAATTGGTGGCAAAAAGGTGATGGATTTTCAGAATCCCCGAATTTATGGTAAAGACATTGAAGAATATTCACCACATGCAGAGGAAGTGAAAAATATAGCTATTGAAAAAGGGAGTAGGATCCTTGTAGAATTCCTGCCTCATTCCAATGGATTGGTACCGGAAGGTGATGGCTTTGGATATGCCCGTGCCAGGTGGAAAAGTAATATTGAATTTATACCGGAAAAGGAATAATAAGGACCTGGTAAAAAGAAAAAAAATAAATACAACAAAACAATTTTATGAAAACTTATCGATTAGCAATAGTTCCCGGTGATGGCATCGGCCATGAAATCATTCCTGCAGCCCTTAAAGTTTTAGAGGCTGCTGCCAAAAAATTTGATTTTAAACTGGATTACACTTTTTATGACTGGGGAGCAGGTAGGTACATCAAAGATGGTGCGTTTATGCCGGAAGATGGCCTGGACACACTTAAGTCATTTGACGCCGTTTTTTTTGGAGCGGTGGGTTTGACCGCTGTGGATGATACCCTTCCGGCAAAATTATATACTTTCAAGGTGAGAACTGCTTTCCAGCAATATGTTAATTATAGACCTGTGAAACTGTTCAAAGGACTTGAGAGTCCCTTGCGGAACAAAGGTTCCAAAGACATCGATTTTGTAGTGATCAGGGAAAACAATGAAGGGGAATTTGTGCAGCATGGGGATTTTTTCAGGCCTGATACGCCGGAAGGATTTGCCACAGACACCAGTATCTTTTCCCGTAAAGGCATTGAAAGAATAGCACATTACGCTTTCCGGCTAGCCCAAAAAAGAAGGAAGAAAGTCACCAATGTCACCAAGTCAAATACCCTGATCCACAGCTTGAAATATTGGGATGCTGTAATTAGTGAGGTAGGAGAGCAATACCAGGATGTAAAGCTGGAAAAAATGTACATAGACAATGCAAGCGCCAATTTTATTCTACACCCTGAATATTTTGATGTCATCCTGACTACCAACTTGTTTGGGGACATTTTGAGCGATCTTGGAGGCGGCATTATGGGAAGCCTCGGATTGGGAGGAAGTGGTAATATCAATCCAGAAAGAGAATTCCCATCGATGTTTGAACCCATTCATGGCTCTGCGCCAGACATTGCGGGAAAGGGTATTGCCAACCCCGTGGGTACTATTTGGTCAGGTGCTCTTTTACTGGAACACCTTGGAGAAACAGCAGCAGCCGATCAAATAGTGGGTGCCTTGGAATCCGTATTTCAACAAGGGGTAAAAACCATAGACCTTGGAGGAACGGCCAAAACGGAAGAATTTGCCGCCAGCGTGATCAAAGCACTGAACCAATAAGCATGGATTGGATAGACCTCACACAGACCATAAGTCCTGCCATGCCCGGTGTTCAGATAAGGGAAGCAAAAAATTTGGAGAAAGACGGATGGAATGCGGTTAATCTTTCCATTTATAGCCACTCAGGTACCCATATGGACGCTCCGGTCCATTTTGGCGTGGAGGGCCCGACCATTGA
>Ga0222651_1000186_pt1 | contig 48246 bp, 40 predicted proteins | sample AntAcemetagen369_FD_179855 | JGI IMG/M metagenome (GOLD analysis project Ga0222651, IMG submission 179855) | Saline water microbial communities from Ace Lake, Antarctica - #369 | ecosystem: Environmental > Aquatic > Non-marine Saline and Alkaline > Saline | place: Antarctica: Ace Lake...
TCCTACCGTATTTCAAGCCGGAGCAAACTCGAGGGGAGTTAAACCCAATGGGTAAATAAACCCTCAGCTCCCACTTCCCGCCATGTCCTACGCCTTCAGTAACCGAAAAAAAATCCGCGGCTGGCCTCAACTGATCCGCCAACTCGAAGACCTTGAAGCGCGAAACATCCGCCTCGACCCTGTCGACCTCGCAAACAGCGGCTGGACTGCCCACGAGCTCTGGATCTCCCCGTTTTCCGACCTCATAAAACGTAATCCCCCCGGCTGGTTTTTTCGCCGTTACGTCGAATCTATGCTCCGCGTCATGGATCAGTGGGAAAAAGAACTGCAAACCCGGGGCGGCGACTACTACCTCGCCCTCTGGCTCTTCGAACCCACTCAGGCCACGTCCCAAGTGGTCGCCGCCGTCGATCACCGCATCGACTTTTACCGCCACCGCTTTCGCAACAAAACCGCCCCCGCCAAATTCCCCCAATGCGTGGCCCCGCTCCAACAAAAACTCGTGTGGCAATCCAAGTGGCACCTCAACGACTACTGGATCGACGAAGACGACTCCCCCGCCAACATCGCCAGACTCCGCGCCCTCGCCATCGACGAAGAAAACCACGGAGACCAAACCGCCCTCCTCATCCCCGAAGGCGACATGTGGATCCACGAGCGCAGCAATATCCAAGACCCCTAGTCCCAAACCGGGACGGCGCGCCGCACCTGCCCCCCGGTGTAGGGGCGTCGCTTGCCGACGCCCGCTCCCCGCGGCCCCGCCCGCCCCGACCGCGCCCCAACCGGCCTCTCCGCTCGGTTTTCTCCCTTCCCCTCTTGTAAACCCAACTTGCCTCCCTGCTTCGTTCTCTTTGTTACCTTTTGTAAAATCCACGTTGTCCCTGCAGCATTGCTTCCCCGCCCAAACTGCCCCCATAACTCACCCATGATCCATGACCTCACGGGACTGATCCACACCGTCGCCACCGTGCTCATGAGTGATTCCACAGATATCGCTCCGTGATCTCTGTGACCAAACCCTAGTCCGGAATCCCGCCTGCGACTTCTCCCCTCCTTCCCTCCATGCCTCCTGAATTCAGTTTCCAACCCGGTTCAACCACCACCGTCGCCGTCTTCTGCGCGATCCTGAGTGCCGTCGTGCTGATGCTCTTTCTGGGCGTAGCTCGGGCCTCCCGCAACACGCCCGCCCTCGTTACCTACCGCCTCGTCACCACCGCCATCGTCACCACCATTTGGCTAGGGATCTTTACCGTGATCGTAAAAACCGGCCTAGTCGCGGACCACCCCATGCCCCGCCTAATAATCCTCTTCGCGATCATCAATATCGTCAGTATCATGCTCGCGATTTCTCCTCTCGGCGGCTGGTTAGCCACCGGCCTCACTCCGGGTGTCCTCGTCGCTTTTCACGGCTTTCGTCTTCCTCTGGAAATCGTCCTGCATCAATGGGCAAAGCAAGGCACTATTCCCGCTACCATGACGTGGGGCGGCTCCAACCTCGACGTCATCACGGGAATTTTGGCCCTCCTGATCGCTCCCTTTGCCACGCGCTTTCGAAGCCTCGCGTGGATGTTCAATATCGTCGGTCTTCTGCTCCTGTTCAATGTCGTCCGCGTCGCGGTCCTGTCCTCGCCTTTATCCTTCGCGTGGGACACCGAACCTCCTCTCCTTGTCGCTTTCCACCTTCCCTACGCCTTAATCGCGCCGGTCTGCGTCGGCGGAGCCCTCGCCGCCCATCTCATCCTCTTTCGGACCCTCCTCCTGAAACCCGGATCCAGCCCACATCCCCTGCGGATGAAATACGAGATGTCCTAAGCGCCAAAAAAACAGCCGAAAGTCTGTCACCTCCTTTCCCCGTTCGGGCTCCTCTTTGGGCAGCATCATGAAAACACCCGACGTGATGACCCTGACTGAAACCACGAGCGACGCCGACCTCGTGACCTCCTGCTTGGCTGGCAACAAGTCGGCCTTCGAGTAAATCGTATCCCGCTACCAGCGCCTGCTCTGCTCGCTCGCCTACTCCTACACCGGGGATCTAGGCGCCAGCGAAGACGTCGCCGAGGACGCCTTTGTCACCGCCTGGACCAAACTCGGGGAGCTCCGCGAACTCGCCACGCTACGTTCATGGGTGTGCACCATCCTCCGCTACAAGCTCAGCCATGCCCGTCGCCGCGATGATCGTGAGCCGGTCAAAGGCGCCGACGCGTTACCCGAGACTCACGACCTGCCTTCGCCCCGCACGTGAACGACGAAACCGCCCAACTCGCCGTCGGCAACCCGCACGCCGAGCGCGACGGGATGATCTTCTGTATCGTAGTCGTCTTCCTCAGCCTCGTTCCCACCGCCGCCTACGCCAAAGCGGTCCGCCATCGCCTGCAGCCCAGCCAGACGCCCCCCGATGAGTCCTCCTAGCCTTTGGTAAACCAAGGCGCCGGATCGAGATGATAGTAATCACGCAATAACGCATAGAGCTCGGGTTGTTTTCGCGCGAGCTGTCGCGGTTTCTCAAAAAATGCTTCGGTCGCGACCGCGAAAAACTCTGCCGCATTGGTCGTGCCGTAAGTATCGAGCACGGTGCGCCGCCCCGCCTCAGCCATACGATCCAACAGCGCTCGCTCAGTCTCCAAAATGCGCGCCCATTGGCTATACCGCGGCGCATCTGGCAATCGTGGCGTCCCATCGCCTTGTCCATCCGCCTGGTCCAATTGATGAGCAAATTCGTGCATCGTCACATTGTGCCCGTCGAAACAGTTCTGCGCCCCCTGCCGAACCGCATCCCAAGCCAACACTACGGTGCCGTTACTCCATGATTCCCCCAGCCGCACCGTCTCCCGCTGATGCACCACTCCCGCTCCATCCCGATGCGTTGCCGTCGTCCGGTAGGCCGATGGGTAAACCAGCACCGAACGAAGCTTCGGAAAGGCATCCCCCGGATGCATCACTCCGAGCAAACCCGCCTGCCCGGCAATCGTGAGCACCATCCGATCTGTCAGCTCCAGTCCGCCACAACCTTCGAAGTGCTTATGCTGCACAAACTGCCCAATTTTCTCGTGCAGCCGCAATCGCACGGTCTCGGGCAATCGACCGTAGACCGGCACCGTCTCCCGCAAGATAGCTTCCCATCCCGGCTCGAACGTCATCGGTTCGGGATCCGGCGGGTTAAACCACTCCGCGAGTTCTTTCCAGAAACTCACGGAGTAGGAAAAGGTAGCCAAGTCGCAAAATTCATCACCGCGATCCCTCGGCGCACGCTGCGTCGATCGCCGCGATCTCTTCGTCACTGAATCCGGCGGCAGTGGCACAGGCCACGTTCTCTTCGATCTGCTCCGTGCGACTCGCACCGATCAATACCGTCGTGACCGCCGGCTGCCGCAGCACCCAAGTCAGCGCCATTTGCGCGAGAGTTTGCCCCCGCTTTTCCGCGATCCCAGCCAACGCCACAATCTTGGTTTGGTTCTGTTCCACTTCGCTGTGCTGCAGGAATACGCTCTCACTCGCCGCCCGGGAATCTTCCGGAATCGATTTCAAATACCGCGAAGTGAGCTGCCCTTGAGCCAACGGCGAAAACGGAATACATCCGATCCCCAATTCCGTCAGCGCGGGAAATAACTCCGGCTCAACCGAGCGCTCCAACAAATTGTATTTCGGCTGATGAATCACCAATGGCACACCCAAGTCGTCGAGAATTTCATGCGCCCGAACGGTTTGTTCGGCCGAGTAGTTCGACACCCCGACGTAGAGCGCCTTGCCCCCGTGCACCGCCGTCGCCAATGCCCCCATCGTCTCTTCCAGAGGAGTGTCCGGATCCGGACGGTGAGAGTAGAAAATATCCACGTAGTCGAGTCCCATGCGATCCAGACTCTGATCGAGGCTCGACAACAAATACTTGCGTGATCCCCACTCCCCGTAAGGTCCGTCCCACATGGCATATCCTGCCTTGGTGGAAATGATCAACTCGTCCCGATACGGCCCCAAATCGAGATCCATAATCTTGCCAAAGTTCTCCTCCGCGGAACCAGGAGGCGGTCCATAGTTGTTGGCCAGATCGAAATGGGTGATGCCCAAGTCAAACGCCCGACGCGCCATTTTCCGGCCATTTTCAAAGGCATCTACTCCGCCAAAGTTATGCCACAATCCCAGCGACAAGCGCGGCAATTTCAAACCGCTCCGCCCACAACGGGCGTAAGGGACTTGGTTATAACGATCGGGAGCAGCGGCGTAATTCGACATAGGGCGTCATCTTGGGCTGCGATGACCAAGTTGTCCACCGAGGACAGTGACCTTAGCGTGAAACCGTTGACCGCCCGTCCACCTCTCACGGTTTTCGATACCATTCACCCGGTTCGTTCTGCAGCCAGACTCCTTTGGCACTGCCCGCCGCAATCTGGCGAGCCCGAGCCCGCCCCACTGATTCAGCAGATGCCCCGGCCTGCCGTGAAATCGCGGCATAAACGGTCTTACGGTCGGTATTTTCTTCCGCCGTCACCGCCGTTGCATCGGGCTGCGTCGCTCGAATCTCGACGTAGCCCAAATTGTTTTCTCCGATCACCCCTGCCTCCTTAAACCGATCCAATGTCGGCAAACGATCAGCCATGCGTTGGCGCAGCGCGCCCAAATCTTGAGCCGCCAGCCCACCGGTAAAAACAAGCAGGCCTAAACAGATAAAACCGAAACGAATTAAAAATGTTTTCATGGTAGCAATGATTAAAAATTAGCCTGCTGCGTCCGGTGCCGGCGCCGCGACGATGGTAGAAGACTTTTGATCTAAATCACCGAAAAAATCGTCGAGCGCACTTTGCACCCTCACGTTCACATCGACGACCGCCCTGACCTCAATCGGGTCGATTTTAATGTGAACGCAGCCGCTCGAAAAAACGAGGGCTACCGAGATGGCGAATAATGACAAGAGTCGCATGAGCAAAGGAAGATGAACGAATCAGACTCCACCGGCAACCCCCCGGTTCCCTCCGAACCACATTACGTTCACGGTTTGACGGTAATACTCGCGCCTTTACTGCGGGTTAACATCACCAGATCCTCCCACGCCCCCATCACATTGATCCCAAACGAAACTCGCTTTACCGCCGGAGAACCCACGGGTCGCGCCACCAAATCGGCCCGAACCGTCCTCATCGCGCCCCGCCCGTCCGGATTGAATTTCACCTCCAGTCGTTCCACCACCATCGCTCGCCTCCCCATTTCGATTTCCACCAGATCATCATGCGCGGGGTTCTCAATTTCCGCCCATTTGGCGATCGGGCCCAGCCACTGCGGCAAGGTTTCGATCCGACTCGGCACCCGACTCGACAACAAACCCGGCGCCGCGGCCATCCGCACCTGTGAACCCTCCTTATCCACCATCGCGAGCGAACCTCCGCCGGGCCGGAATCCCGATTCTTCCGACCAATTTATCACCATCTCCCCTGATAGCTTTCCCGATGCGCTGGCCAATGCCCGAGGCACGAGTTTTGCCAACTCATCCGCCAGCACCTCACTCAAGACGATCGCCGTCTGCACTTTACCCTCCGCTGGATCGTAACGAAACGGCGCCAACGCCACTCCTCCGCCCCAAACCGACGCCTCCCCTCGTTTCACCGCCCAAACCGCTCCCCCTTGGCGATCGATCTCCACGCGCCCCGGTCCCAGCGCAAATCCTCTCACCGTCGCACTGCGCCAGTTCAGGTTCACTGCGACTTCTTCCACCGCAGAATTCCGTAGCTTCACCGCTCCCGTGATCTCCAAGCCCCGCAACTCCAGATCATACTCCAACCACCCCAGTTTCTCCGTCCGCCACTCAAATTCCAGTTCCCCCTCCGCCAGATCATTCACCCAAACTCCATTCCCCGATACCATCAGGCCTCCCGCCAAACTCACCCCCCGCAACTCCGGCAAGAATGTCGCCCCCACTGGCTGCAGTGCCGCTACCGCCAAAGTCTGCGGAGCCAACGTCCAGGTGTATCCCCCCGGAGTATCTCCATTGCTCACCAACAAAGTCACTTCGCCCCCCGGCAGTTCCGCCACCAACTCCACCCGCGTAGCCCCCTCACCCACCACCATTGTATCCAATTTGACCCGCCAAGGAATCTCCGGGAGTCGCGAATCGAGCTGAACTTTCCCCGTCCATTGCCCTTGTAGCCGCAATCCCTCGCCCGAAACCACCGCCGTGCCCCCGATCAGCACCGCCGCCAACATCAGGGCAAACGCGCTCCCTCCCGTTTGCTGCCAACCGGCGATCCTTCTCAGCCCAAAAAACAACGCGCGCACCAGTCTATGACCGGTGCGCGCGAGATGAGTTGCGAACTGAAACTTGCGATTACCCCACCGGAGCCGGTGAAAGCTTCCAGATATCCCTAGCGTATTCGCGAATCGTGCGATCGCTGGAGAACTTGCCCACCCGAGCGGTATTTAAAATCGCCATTTTCGCCCAACGCTTCGTGTCACGGTAAGCCGCGTCCACCTGGAGTTGCGCATCAGCGTAAGCCCGGAAGTCAGCCAAGACCATGTAGGGGTCGCCGCCATCCAGTAGACTGTGATGCAACGCCCTAAACGCATGATGCTCACCCGGCGTAAAGTAGTCCGAGCCGATCCAGTCAATTACCGCCCGCAGCTCCTCGTCGGCGTAGTAGTGTTCATACGGATTGTATCCGGCGGCGCGACGTGCCTCCACCTCTTCCACCGTGAGGCCGAAGATGAAGATATTGTCTTCGCCAACTTCTTCGCCGATTTCGACGTTGGCACCGTCCAACGTGCCAATCGTCAACGAGCCATTAAGAGCGAGCTTCATGTTACCCGTGCCTGAGGCTTCCTTACCCGCGGTGGAAATTTGCTCAGAAAGATCCGAAGCCGGAATAATCCGCTCGGCCATCGAAACGCGATAATTCGGGAGGAAGACCACCTTCAACTTACCTTGGATACGTTCGTCTCCATTGATGCGGGCTCCGATCACGTTGATCGCGCGGATGATGTTTTTCGCCAGATCGTAACCCGGCGCGGCCTTCGCCGCGAAGACGAACACCCGCGGCACCATATCGAGATCCGGGTCGTGCAACAAACGACGGTAGAGCGCCAGAATGTGCAGCAAATTCAGGTGCTGGCGCTTGTATTCGTGTAGCCGCTTGATCTGCACGTCGAACAACGCATCTGGCGATACCTCGACGTCACACAGCTCTTTGATGAGCGCAGCCAAATCAACTTTGTTCGCCCGCTTGATCGCCATGAACTCTTTCTGGAATGCCGCGTTGTCCGCTCGATCGCCGAGCTTTTGCAACATGTCCAAATCCCGCGGCCAATCCGTGTGGCCTAACGTCTTCGTGATCAACGCACTCAACCTTGGGTTACAATCCACCAACCAACGCCGCGGCGTGATCCCATTGGTCTTGTTCTGGAATTTGCCCGGGAAGAGTTCGTTGAACTCCGGAAACAGGTTTCGCTTCAACAACTCGGTGTGCAACGCGGCCACGCCATTCACGGCATGCGAACCCACCACCGAAAGATGGGCCATCCGGAGTTGCTTACCACCGCCCTCTTCGACAATCGAACACACTTCCAACTTGCGATCATCGCCCGGCCACTTGGCGGCCACCACTTCGAGATGACGACGATTGATCTCAAAAATAAGCTGCAAGTGACGCGGCAAGACGCGCTCGAAGAGCGGCACGCTCCATTTCTCCAACGCTTCGGGCAGGAGAGTGTGATTTGTGTAGCCAAAAGTCTTATTCACGATGGCCCACGCGTCATCCCATTTCATCGATTCTTCGTCGACGAGGATGCGCATCAACTCCGCCACGCCGATCGCGGGGTGGGTGTCGTTGAGCTGAACCGCCACCTTATCGGCAAAATTGTGCCAACCGTTGGCCACCGTGCGGAAATGCCGGCGGATGATGTCCTTCAGGGAACAAGCCACGAAGAAATACTGCTGCACCAACCGCAGCTCTTTGCCGTTCTCCGTTTTGTCATTCGGGTAAAGCACCTTCGAGATCGATTCACTCGTTGCCTTGGCCCGGACCGCTTCAACGTAACCCCCGGCGTTAAAGACATCGAGATCGAGTGGTTTCTCCGCCCGTGATGTCCACAACCGGAGAATATTCACCGTCTCCGTGCCGTAACCGGTAATCGGAATGTCGTTCGGCACCCCGATCAATGTCTCGGTGTTCACCCACTGCGGACGGTAGTCCCCATTGTCATCGAAGATATTCTCCACCGTGCCGTAAATTTGCACCTCTTGCTGATACTCTGGGTGCATAAACTCCCACGGCGTGCCGTAGATCATCCAGCTATCGGGATGCTCAACTTGATGGCCATTCTCAAACGCCTGCCGGAACAGCCCAAACTCATAGTTGATGCCGTAACCGATCGCCGGCATATCTAGGGTCGCGAGCGAATCCAAGAAACACGCGGCGAGTCGGCCAAGCCCTCCGTTGCCGAGTCCCATATCGTCTTCCGCTCGGCGGAGGTCTTCCCAATCTACGCCCAACTCATCGAGGGCCTGGCGGGTGTCTTTATACACCGCCGCGTTCTGCAGATTGCTGACCAGTAAACGCCCCATCAGATATTCCAACGACAGGTAATAAAGGCGGCGCACATTCTGTTTATTGTGCGATGCCTGGGTCTTGATCATGCGATCGATCACGCGATCTCGCACGGCCATTGAGGTCGCCAAAAACCAAGTTCGAGAGGTCGCAGTCGTTTTATCTCGAGCCTGCGAATAGTTAAGATGTCGCAGAATCGATTCCTTCATCGACGCGACCGGGTCGTCGCTCGAACGACGCTGGGGCGTCTTGCGGGAAGTTGCTTTGGTGGAGGCCGACTCCGAGGAAGCGGTCTTTTTCTTTGCTGTAGCCATGGTGAAATTTAACTGGTGTGGGATGCTCCCGCAGCGAGAACGGTGCCAATCCCGATTCCCGTGGTCACTCCCAAACTAGGGCTCCGACCACTAATTTGCGCTTAAACGCCGCTCGTTCCCCTAGTATGTTCACCTTCAATTATTTCTGGAATTTTCTCGCTAGCTCTCCGTGAGACATTTCGAAAAAGGTCGGCTTTCCTACCGGGCTCGTGAGCGGAATCTGACAGGCAAAGAGCTGATCAACCAACGACTGCCACTGCTCCAGACCCGCATTTTCGGGCAATCGCACCGCCTTCGCCGCCGCCATCTTCGCCAACTCATCCGTGGCCAACCCCGGATTATCTTCCGGCAAGCGCCCATCCCGAATCGCTCCCAACAAATCGCGCACGAAGGCTTCCGCGTCATTCGGCTCCATCCACGTAGGCACCGTCTCGATCCGGAAAAAGTTTCGCCCAAACTCCGCAATCTCAAAACCGTGGCCTTTCAGGAAGGTGAGGCGATCCAGCAACAATGCCGACGCCACGGGATCCAGTTCTATCGGGACCGGCAGCAACAACCGCTGCCCCGTCACTTCCCCCGCGGCAAACTCCACCTGCAATCGTTCGAACCAAACCCGTTCATGCGCCGCCCGCCGGTGCAATAACACCACCCCCGCCCCCGTTTCAAAAATTCCATAGTGGGCATGGGCGGTGCCGACATATCTCCAGCGTCGCGCCATCGCCGCCACGCCCGCCGGGGTCGTGCGCACGGACTCCACCGCAGGTCCCACTTGCGCGGGTTGCCGCAACTCACCCAAATTCGACCCCGCTGATGAACGGGACATCGCGGGCCGCGGGAGTGATTTCGGACTCGTCACGTCACGCGCGTCAACGTCCCGCCACGTCGTGCGTAAATCCGCCGCTGGCAGCGGTGCCGCTGGAGCAACTTCCGGTGCGGCTCCCCCGTTTTCCGACGAAGCCGATGCCGCGTTCAATTCCCTCAAGCGCTCCAACACCGTGCGAATCACAAAGCTACGCACCTGCGGCTCACTGCGGAAACGAACCTCCCGTTTCGCCGGATGCACATTCACATCCACCTCATGCGGCGGCAGGTTAAAAAACACGAACGCCGGCGGATATCGCCCCTTCGGCAACGATTCATGATAACTCTCAATCAACGCGTAATTGAGCGTCCGATTGTCGACCGGCCGCCCATTCACGAAGATAATCATCTCGTGCCGCGTCGAACGTCCCACCCCCGGACGCCCAATCAATCCTCGCAAACTCATCGTGCCCTCGCTCGCTTCGATCGGCACCAATTGAGACGCCAGCTGCCGTCCAAATATCTCCCCCACCCGATCCACGAGTTCTGGACACTCCGGGGATTTAAACAAGGTCCGCCCATCCTCGATCAACGAAAACGCCACCTGCGGACTCGCCAGCGCATAGAGCCTGACCCCCGCCACGATATGGGCGGCCTCGGTCTGATCCCGTTTCAAAAACTTTCGCCGCGCCGGCACCGAGTTGAACAGATGCGCGACTTCAATCCGGGTGCCCACCGGTCGGCCACACTCCCGCACGTGCACGATCTTGCCGCCGTTGACCAAAATCTCCGTGCCCAACTCCTCCCCTTTCACCCGCGTCTGCAGGGTGAATTTGGAGACACTCGCAATCGATGGCACCGCTTCGCCCCGAAACCCGAAACTCCTCAACACATCGAGATCGACCGCTTCGTTAATCTTACTCGTCGCATGCCGCTCCAACGACAGCAGCGCGTTGTCCCGATTCATCCCATGGCCGTTATCTTCGATCCGCATCAAAGACCGCCCGCCATGCCGAAACTCCACTTCGATCCGAGTCGCCCCCGCATCGAGCGCATTTTCCACCAACTCCTTCACCACCGCCGCCGGGCGCTCGATCACCTCGCCAGCGGCGATCTGGTTGGCAACTCGGTCGGACAGGATTCGGATATTGGGCATGCGTTAACGGAAGTCCCAGATTCACGCTCCCCCTCCCCGTCAGGCAACGTTTTTGATTACGGTCTATTTCGGACGGGCAAATCCTCAACGGTGTCCAACGGTAACTCCAGTTGCCGCCGCTGGATCGTTCTCACCCGGCGCGCAAACACCTGATACCACCGTGGTGCCCAGTCCTGCTCCACCCAAAAGATCCGGTCGCGCCACGCGATGGGCAAGTCTAGCTCCACCACCGGCACCTCGAGTCGCTCACTGACCGTCGGTTTCGAAATATAGCTGGGAAACAAATACAGCCCATCCTCGATCACCTCAGGCTCCACCAGGGCAAGAAAAACGAGTTCATTCGGTCCTGAAATGCGCAACCGCACCACCTCGGCATCAGCCGAAATCACCGCCACCTTCGCGCTATGGATCGGTGACGGCACATCCACAAACTGCGTCCGCCGGGGACTCATGCATCCGGTAATCACCAGACAGCCCAGCCATAACCCCAACGTGACTCCAACGCGCGACATGATCATAAGTGGGTCACGTTTTGGACTCAGATGTTTCCTCCCCTGGTCCCGGTGGCTTCTTTTCCAGCTCCCGCAGATCCACTAGACTGACCAAATACGTCGCCGCCCGGAAGGGCCTAAGCACCGCGTTTCCAATCACGAGTGAATCAACCTGCGTTTCCTTGTCCTCCGCCAAACGCGCCAACAGGGAGGACAGCACGACCACTCCCGCCAGCATGAAGAGGAAAAACAACTGAAACGCATTCACGTCGATCGCGGCCTTCACCCCGATACCATCCACTTTCAAAATAAGCCCCCAGGCGATCGGTGCCAATCCGCCACTACACGCCGTGACCGCCCCCATCACCGCCACCATCAACGCCCGATTATTTTCATCCACCACTTGCGCGAGGTAGTTCAGATTGGCGAGCGTCCAACTCGCCGCGGCCAATCCTAGGACAAAGTAAGCGACATAAATCACCAGCAACCCCGACAATATTCCCTGTAAATAAGACCACCAAAACAGTCCCACCAAGACATAGAGCACCATCGTCAGCAGGAAAAACGGTCGCGCCCCACTCTGGTCAATTCGACGCCGAATAAATGCCGCCGCCACAATCACCCCACCAAATCGTAGAACCTCGAATCCCATGATTTGGCCAGCTGCGAGTTGCGGCCCGACTTTTAAGTAGTAGGCCAAAAACGGCGGAATCGGCGTCGTCAGCACCGCATAAAAGACCGCCAGCCATAGGAACCGGCGAAACGGGGACGGCGTAAACATATACCGCGGCGTGTCCTTCACCAGTTGCAGCAACTTCGTCGGCGGCGGCTTAGGCGCATTGGGCAGCTTCCGCAGCGATGCGAAACTCATGAAAGAGCCGAAAAGCGCAATGCCATATTGAATCAGCAGGGCCGTGTAGATCGGTAAAAACGCAAACAACCCCGCACAGGCGAGCAACGTCCCGACTCCCGCAATTCCCGAAATAAACTGATCAGTCCCGAAATAGCGGCCCCGCGCTTTCGGCGGCAAGATCGAGTAAAGCCAGGGCATGATCGCGGCCGCCCCGATCGTGCGGAAGAAACAGAACCCAAACACGCTGCCCACCAGCGCCGGGGCCATCCAGGGCTGCAACCCCCACCGCTGCGCCACTATCGCGAGCCACACCGGCACGATGAGAAAAACCGTCCGGGCCGCCCAGCCCCCCAACATCACGCGCTTGTATCCATATCGCGGCAACAGCGCCGTCGCCAAAATCTGAATCGGCGTGAGCAGGAAAACGAACGAGTAGGCCAACCCCACCTGAAATGGCGACGCCCCCAACTGCTCGCAAAACAGCACCATCGGCGTGCCAATGCCGATCTGCCAGGTCAGCGCATTGAAGAAACCGAACACCAAGCCCGACCGAAACGGAGCGAGCTCCGGATCAGTTTTCTCCGTGGGAATCAGTCTTGGGATCACAAGGATCTTTTCCGCCCCCTAGGAGGCCAGACGCTTACGCCATCGCGCCAATTGTTTTTTCACCTGTCGCGGTCCTGGCATCCCCGTGCCTTCGCGACGCGCCGCCGCCCGCTTCAAATCAAACACCACCGCCCAGTCTTCACCCAATTTAGGGTGGATTTTTTGCACTTTATCCGTCGGCAGTTTGTCCAACGGCGTCGCCTCAGTCTCGGCTAATTTGACGACCGCGCCCACCACGTGGTGCGCCTCCCGGAATGGCACGCCGCGCTCGACTAAATAATCCGCGAGATCAGTGGCCAACAGCGCCGGATCTGCCACCGCCTTCGCACAGGCCTCCGGCTGAATCACGCCTCCTGCGACCGTTCCCGCCAAAACCTGCAACGACATCACGGTCTGATCAAAACTATCGAAGACCGGTGGTTTGTCTTCTTGTAGGTCCCGATTGTAAGTGAGCGGCAGCCCCTTAGTCAAAGTGAGCAAGGTCGTCAGGTTGCCCAGCAAGCGCGCCGCTTTACCACGCAACAGTTCACACGAATCTGGGTTCTTCTTCTGCGGCATCAACGAAGACCCCGTGCAGAACGTATCCGGCAAGCTAATATACCCAAACTCACTGCTCGACCACAGAATCAGGTCCTCCGCCAACCGGGAGAAATGCGTGCCCACCAAGGCGCATGCCGTGGTGAATTCGACAAACACATCGCGATCCGCCACCGAGTCCATCGAGTTTTGCGTCACCCGTGGTCGGCCGCGCGCATCCACAAAGCCCAGCTCCTTGGCCGTAAATTCGCGATCAATCGGCAACGTCGAACCCGCCAATGCCCCGGCGCCCAGCGGACACCAATTCGCGTGATCCGCCACGTCCGCGAAGCGCGTGCGATCACGATCAAACATTTCCAGGTAAGCCGCGAGGTGATGCGCCACTTGCACCGGTTGCGCGCGTTGCAAATGCGTGTAGCCCGGAATCATCACGTGACCATCACGTTCCGCCAATCCGAGTAATGCCTGCTGCACTTCGGCCAACCGTGCGTCGACTTCACCACACGCCCACTTGAAGAAGAGCCGCATATCGGTCGCCACTTGATCGTTGCGACTGCGCGCGGTGTGCAACTTCGCCGCCGCCGGTTCGATCTTCGTGAGCGCTTGCTCAATGTTCATGTGCACGTCTTCCAACGCCGCATCCCACTTAAATTTGCCTGCCGCGATAGTGGCGCCCACCGTATCGAGCCCCTTGTGAATCGCCTTGCGCTCCTTCGCCGTGATCAGTCCCACGTGGGCCAACATGGCCGCATGTGCTTTGCTGCCTGCGATATCAAACGGAGCCAGCCGGCTATCGAAGCTCACGGACTCGCTGAACGTCATCATCAATTCCGCCGGTCCCGCTGAGAACCGCCCCCCCCATGTCGCTTGTGATTTCTTTGCCATACTGCCCGCGAGCAGACTCGGCCCCTTCCACCCGCGCAACGCGAAAGATCAATCGCTGCCGCCCCAAGTTTCATTTGCCGCGCCCGCTCTGCCACGCAAGGTGAGGGCAATGCATCGACTCTGCGTCGCTTTACTCACCTGCGCCACTGCCCTATTTGCCCAGGAGTCTGTCGATTCACCTCCGCCCCCCGCTCCCCTCGCGGCCATCTACGCAGCAGCCACGGTCGCCACCGCCAAGACCTCCATCTATATCGGTTCCGTCACCCTGACCATGCCGCCGTTCCAACGAGAGGCGCAGACCTACCATTCCACTTATACCGCCAAGGTGTTTCCGTTTTTTTTCTATAACGAAAAAGGGCGACTCTCGATTACTTTATCCGACGACGACCTCCGCCGCCTGGCTGCCGGCGAACGCGTTTACTTCAACGGGGAGGCTTTCAGTAGCAAAGACGAACCACGTCGGGTCGAAGGCCAGGCCGATCCCACCGACCCGACCAGCGGCAAAATAAAAGTGAGGGTCTGGGTCTCGAAGAACATCGAATTGATCTTCAACACCAGCTACCAATTCACCGGCAGCTCCGCCTAGAAATCGCCCGACTGCTTAAGCAAAGACCTCCGCCACTTGACGGCAGAATGTCGTCATCGAAAACGGTTTCTGAATAAACCCTTTGGCGCCCGATCGTCGCACGGCGGAATGTAACTTTGGTTCCAGATGACCGCTCATGATTAACACTCGAACGCCCGGGTTTATCTCGCTCATCTGGTCAAAAACTTCCCACCCACTCATCTTCGGTAACACCAGATCCAGAATCGCGAGATCAATGCGAGACGGCTGTTTACCGTAGATTTCCACCGCTTCCTCACCGGTGCCCGCTGTCAGCACCGTGTAGCCCCGTCGGCCCAGGGCCAACTTGATCATATCAAGCAGGCCCGACTCATCATCCACCACCAATACCGTCGGGCTCCCTCCCCCGTTATCGGTGGGGGCATTTACCCGGGAAGCCACCGCCGCTTCACTTTCATTCGGCTCAGTCACCAACGGTAAATAGACGGAAAATACGATTCCCTCCCCCGTGAGTGTTTCGCGCCCGAGGAACCCACGGTGACCATCCAAGATTCGCTCGACCATGGTCACCCCAAGATTCAGACCCGTTTTGGGCTCGGGTGGAGCCTGCACCGAAAACGGCGACCGGCTCGCCGAACGCGGTTGCGACGGGTGCATGATCTCGAATACCGCGTAATTTTCACTGTCCGCATCGGGAAACCGGTCCTGCACCTTAGCGCCTTCAGCCAAGCGAGTCGTCACCTTGAGTGGCCAACTCGCTTTGGGTTCGGCCGCCCTGATCAGTTCAAACAACTCGCCCAAAGCATCGGTCATCTGTCCGGGGTCCAACCGCACGGCGGACAGTTTTTGACTCCGGGAAATATCGGTTTCGATCGGACGGCCCCCGATCGCCCCCCGCAAACTCCCCACCGTGTGCTCCACAAACCGCGCAAAATCGACCATCTTCGTCACCGGATCCGGTCTGCGGGCCAAATACAGCGTCTGCCGAACCAGCGTTGAAGCGCGACCCACGGCGCCCTCTACCCCCTCCGCGACAATTTTGATTCGCCCCACGTCAGCTTTGGCGTCCTGCAAGAGTGCCGTGTAACCTAGCACGATCGAAAGTAAGTTATTGAGATCGTTCGCAATCACTCCCGCCAATGCCGCGAAGTTTTTCGCCCGATGAACCTGTTCCGCGAGATCATCATCCCGCCCCAACTGGCTCATTTCCAACATGGTAATCAGTCGAAGCGTGACTCCATCTGGCCGGGTGACTTTTCGGTTCCGGGCAAAGGCTACAATTGGCCTTTGGTTGGCGTGCAAAAACACCATGTCCTTCGCCGCCCAAACAGACTCTGGCTTCCCGTCAAACATCGCCTCATGCAATGCCATCATCGCACTTTGAGTGTCCGCCGGGTGCAGCTCGGTCATCGAACGCCCTTCCAGCGCCCCGACTGTTCGCCCCAAACTAGTCGCAAATTCCTGATTCACTCGCACAACCAAACCTGCCTCATCAATCAAACAAAGGCCTGCCGCGCATTGTTCCCAGATTGCATCCGCCCACACCTCAGGCTCGAAGCCATCGTCTCGTTCTGAAATTAGTGCATCTTCGATCATATCAAAATTCGGATCACCTCAGTTACCCTAATTGAATGGCTTGAAATGACACCGTTGAATCGACATGGAGCAAATTTGAAAGTTTCGGAAGAGTTGAAATGGTATGCCTGGCGGGATTCGAACCCACGACCACCAGCTTAGAAGGCAGGTGCTCTATCCAACTGAGCTACAGGCACAAAGTATTAATTAATAGCAACTTGAGTCATAGTATTTGCAAATCTATTCACAATGTAATTCACAGTAATTGAGTTATGAAAGTGAAAACCAGTGAAACAACGGGCAAACCCAAGACGTGGGGGAAAACTAAGACTCCAGGATTGTTGCGACATAAGACGGGCCGTTACTACGCGCGGTTCACGCTGGGCGGCAAGACTGCATTCAAATCACTTAAAACCGATCTTCTGGAAATCGCCCGTCAACGCTTTGCCGAACATCGGGTGACTGTCGAACGAACCCGCAAAGCCGCCCGACGTGCTGGAAACGGAGCGGCAACGATGGGAGACCTTGTCATCCTGTATCGCCAAAGCATCGTGAATCGAACGGGGATCACAGAGAAGACCCGAGAAATCAACTTAGGAGCGGTGCTCTACATCGAACGAACTTGGCCCCAATTCGAATCGTTGCGGCCCGATCAAATCAACGTCACCTCCGTGGAAACTTGGCGAGATCGAGCCCTTACTCAAGGCACCGGATTTCGACCACCCGGCTCAAAGGGAGAAACGAAGGGTAAGTCTGGATCGAGCTTTAACAAAGCATTCGATGCCGTCCGACGAATGCTAGACGTCGCCGTCGATCGAGGAACGATTCACGCAAACCCTCTTGTCGGACGTCGAGGACTCAAGGCTCCCGACAAACCGAAAAAGCCCAAACTGCCTGAATCGAAAACGCTTGAGGCAATCTTTACCGAGATGGAACGCATCGGTGGGCGGGGAATTGAGGCCGCAATCTTTTGCCGATTCCTTGCCTTCACTGGATGTCGTAAACGAGAAGCCACGACCGTGAAATGGCAGGATGTAGATTTTGATCGTGGAGTAATTCGAGTGTTTGGCACCAAAACGGAAAACTCAGATCGAGAAATTCCGTTAATTCCCTCCGCTCGCGCATTGTTGGAGCAAATCATGGAGCGCCGTAAATCGACTGCTACGCACGCAATTGATGGTGAACCACACGTGAACCCAAACAAACCGATATTGGCCGTAAAAGAGGCGCAAAAGAGTCTTACACGAGCGTGTGAGGTAGTCGGCTCCCCTCGCCTCACCCACCACGACCTGCGCGACGCCTTCGCAACCGCGTGCATCGAGGCCGGCGTGAACATCCCAACCGTTGCCGCGTGGCTCGGACATGCGGACGGCGGAGCACTTTTGATGAAAACCTACTCCCACCATCGAACCGTGCATTCAATATCTCAGGCCGCAAAAGTTAACTTTGGAGCAAAATAATGGAAACCACCCCAACACCCGACCAACTAGCCAGATTTGTGAAAAATGCCGGATACCGCATGCCGGATTTATCGAAAGATACCAATGCCGAGATGAAGCGCGCACTTGAAACGTGGAGGGTATGGGAAGCCTCTATCTCAATGGCGATTCAGGATGAAACCCACGGGACATTTGATGATATGTGGAAAAGGGCCAAGATAACGAATCGTAGCCTATTTAGTGATCTTGGAACCCGGAAATGGGCCACAATCAAATCCTACTGGATGGAGGCCAAGCTCGGAGGCGTTAATATGTGGCACAGCAAACACCTAAACGCGGTCGCAAAGGGCAGAAGGTCTGCTGGAGGTTTCGCCAAAGCAGAGAAACCAGGTCAATAGGCTTCGCAGAAATGTTTTGGGGGCAATATTGCGATCGCACCCTTCCAAATGGCGGAAGCAGGCACCAATTGCCCCCGTTCTGCTGATCGCAGACTCCATTCGGTTGAACGCAGAAATGAGCAATAAATAGCACATGTATAACTGAGGCATCGCAACAACGCGGTGCTTATGGAAAACAACAGAACAAATAACCCACGGCCATTTCTTGAGCCATTAGCCGTCGATCTAGACGGCGTCCGCCAATTGCTCGGAGTCTCAATCTCCGACACCACAATTTGGCGTTTAGAAAAACAGAGGAGACTATTGCCAAGCGTTACCAGGCAAACCGTAGAATCGGCTTACGAAAATCGAAATAACCGAGAAGCCGCCGCCCGACAAATCGCCAGCAATTTCCGTCCGAACTTTGACCCTCGCCAAAACTAAACACCGTCGCGGCTTAGAAATACGACTTAAGCTGCAAGCGCTAACATGTTGACCGGAGACGTTAAAGATCCGATAGAATGAGGCATGAAACGAACCATGTTTTGGGCTCTTCTTATACTTTCGTTTACTTTGGTCTGGGCAGAAGAATCCGGTAAGATTACCGAATTGAGAAGTGAGGCCGAGCAAGGAAACGCTTGGAGCCAATCAATGCTTGGGTTCGAGTATCAATCGGGAGCAGACGTTCCCGAGGACCGATCAGAGTCTATCAAATGGTTTCGGTTATCTGCTGAGCAAGGAATCGCTGTGAGCCAATTAATGGTTGGGTTAGCGTATTACTCGGGAGCAGGCGTTCCCGAGGACATAACTGAGTCTATCAAATGGCTTCGGTTATCTGCTGCGCAAGGAATTGCTGAGGCCCAATGGCGCCTTGGGGTCTTTTATTACGATGGGGACATCGTTCCGAAAGATTTTCAGGAGGCCGTAAAATGGCTTAGGTTGGCCGCCGAGCAGGGAGCGGTGCCGGCGCAATATTATCTTGGGAGGGCATACTTCAGCGGGAATGGTGTTCTCAAAGACTCTGAAGAGGCCGTGAAGTGGATTCGTTTGGCCGTCGCGCAAGGAAACACTGAAGCTAGACTTTTGCTTGGGATTGCATACTTTAAAGGGGATGGCGTTTCCACGGACCAGCAGGAGGCAGTAAAGTTGTTCCGTTTGGGTGCCGAACAAGGACACGCTAGATCTCTAGCACTTCTTGGGATAGCGTATTACGAGGGAAAAGGCGTCATCAAAGATGCGGTGGAGGCCCACTCGTGGTTCAACGTAGCGATTGCACGTGGTGATGAAATGGTACGAGCACTTTTTACATCGATGGAAGAAAATATGACCCGCGAACAAATTATCGAAGCCACCGAACTTGCGCGTGAGAAGTTCAAGAAGTACGAGAAGAAAAGTGACTAAAGGAACCAATGTGACGGGCTGGAAACCATGAAAACGTTCTGCATTGCTTTGGTGGGACTGCTTCCGCTCTAGGTCTTAGCGCATCCCGGCGGGCTTGATTCGAACGGAGGACATACGAAGGGGAAGACCGGCGAATATCACGCCCACAAACCAACCGAGCCGACTCTTGAAGTGGTCACTGGAAAGGTGATCGGCGTTCACGATGGCGATACGTTGACCCTGTTAATCGACGGTAAACGGGAACTGAAAATCCGTTTGGAAGGAATCGACGCGCCCGAATCGAAGCAGGCTTTCGGGGAACGCTCAAAACAGGCGCTGTCGGATCACGTATTTGGGAAAGAGGTTAGAGTCCAGATAACGACAACGGATAGATACGGGCGAAGCATTGGCAGAGTGTTTTCCGAAGCGATCGATATTAACTTCACGATGGTGCGAGAGGGGTTTGCTTGGTGGTATCGCGACTACGCCAAAAAGGACGAAGAACTGCGAGAAGCGGAGGCAGTTGCGAAGGAATCTGAAGCAGGCCTATGGTGGACGCGGCACCAATGCCGCCGTGGGAGTGGCGCAGGCAAAATTGAAACCTTGGGGCTGCGCTCCCTCGCCCACTATCGTCAGGAAGTCAGTTGCCTGTGCGGTCCGTGATTCCTCCTACATCACCTGAATGTAATACGGAAAAAACTTGCAGCAGATGCATGTATTAAGAAATACTCATGCATTTATCGCATTTTGTCTCACAAAAATGGGAACTTTTCACAATTCCTTAATGTCCGAATATGCCTTCACCACCAATATCATGGACGTTGAATTCGGACTTCGTTGAAAGCCGTGGATTTAAACAGATTCGCCAATCCCACCCACGTGAGTTTGCTTCGGTATTCTCAAATCTATCCAAGCTCATGGCACTCCTTAACGGTGGGTCTAAATTCGGGTCTTTCAAAGTCGGGTTTTTTCGGTCTGAAGGGAAAGATCTTTATAGGATTGGCCAGACGGGAGTTAAAAACGCACAAGAAATTCGCCTCTACATCTGTCCAAACGCCGAAAAGAGCATAATGTTTTTGTTAGCGTTAGGAACTAAAGGAACAAAAAAAGAGCAAAATACAGACATCGTTAGGCTTCAGGCCCTGATCAGAAAGCAAAAGTTATCCACAGATACTCCTATCTCGAAAAAATGAATATGAACTCCGAACCCACAGATATCGCCAAAATGGCAGCTCTTCTTGCTGAGGATCAATCAGTCGAAAATGAGATTATTGACGAAATTAACGATAGCCAATTGGTCTCGACCTTGATTTCATTAAGGGTCGGCAAGGGGGTGAGCCAAGAAACCATTGCTGATCGAATGTCCTGCAGCCCAAGCAAGATCTCACGAATGGAATCCGGAACAGACAGGACGCTCAAGTGGTCCGATATGACAGGGTATGTTAATGCTCTCGGCATAAACACAACTTTGGCATTTCATGATAGTGAACTTCCTGCTGCCGAAAGAATTAAACACTCTGTTTTCCAAATTGCAGAGGATTTGGAGTCACTTGCCAAACTCGCTAAGGATGCTGGAGGACAAGACGAGATAGCACAAAAAATTCAGCAATTCTATGGAGAGGTCTTGTTTAACTTTCTCCGAAAATATCAGGACAACTATAGCGTTCTACCGAACTTTACAGAGTGCCGATCCAAGTCCAGTGACGGCAACCAAAAGGGAGAAAGCGTCGTTAAGAGATTGAACTTAGTCCAAACCTGATCGCGCATCGGAGCGGCTTCAAATTTTGAAAAGGTCCCATGTTAAATGGGGCCCTTTTTGTTCACAGTCAAATTCACAGTTTTAGCAAAAAATCATCGAAAACCAGGGAAATACTGTGAAATATTGAGAAGAGACTAATTTACTTATCTCGTTTGTTTTCAGTTACTTGAATGAACTAGAAACAAACTGAAAACGCCCTAAACACGCTTAGAAGGCAGGTGCTCTATCCAACTGAGCTACAGGCACAAAAACAGAAGATCCAGCGTTAGAAGCCAATACCTCAAGCGACAAGGGCAAAGGCATCTCAACCAACAGTCGATTGAAATTTCAGTGCATCAACTCGACGAAATCCCTCCCCTCGCCCCTCTCGCTGGGGTGTTGTTTCTTTGTCTACCGCGAGCCATTCCCCGTCAGGTGGGATGATCCTTTCAAGCGAAAATCTCCTCGGCGTGACCGATTCTCTAATCATCGCTCCGTGAACTCTTAGCCCTACCCCGTAGTCTCTGCCATCAAATCCTACCGCAAAATCTAGGGTCAGCGCCCTCCCGTTGTTGCGGGAGCCCAGACCCATTGTGTCATCGTGAGAGGCGGCAAGGAGAGTGGGTCGGAAAAGTCTGCGGGAGCCAGCGTGACGAGTTCCCCAAATCCGTCGGAACTATCTTTCATCCGGGTGGCACGCACCGCGACAAATTCGTGCACGGCGCGTTGATCCGTCCTGAGTGTCGGGATGAAGTCGCCTCCCGGCTTTGGAGCCAACAAGATCATGCCCAGATGAAAGGGGTTTAATCGATACTCGGCCGATTTATCGAGCAGTCCGGTTTCACTTCCTCGGGTTAGATCCCAGAAACAGGTCATAAACCAGTCGCAGATCACATGCTCCATCACCATCTCAGAAAGCAGCAAGCCCGTCGTGTAGCGGTCGAAGCCCACCACGTTGCCGGCCACTCCCCAACCCATATTCGTTGTTAGCGATTAGCAGGGTTCGACCCGCCGCTTTGGCTATGGTCCGGTAGTCGTCGGCCACTTCCCGCCAAACCCGCCCGCCTTCGGACCGATTTCCGTTTTTTCGGTCGCGCAAAGGAACCTCTTCGCGCCACTCCTTAAACGTGCCGGGAAGCAGCTTCGGCTTACCTCCGTAGAGCCACTTGCCGTGAGTTTCCAGCCCATCGGCCGTCCCACCGTCATTGGTCAAAAACCCTCCCACTCGATTCGCGTTAGGATTGTTATCGTTCAAGAAAATTCGGATAGCGGGGTCCTCCCCTTTCATCGCCTCCCCCCTCCCGGCGGGACGTCTGCACATAACCGACCATACCACCATGCTGGTGCGCTTCCTCATTGCCGATAGACACAAAGTCCGCCCCTCGAGCCTCCCTCCGATCACACCCCCCCCCAGCTCAATCTTCGCTCATCCTTTATAATCTGCCGGCGAAGGCCCATTGAACGCTAGCGTAGAAGAGTAATTCCTGTTCGCCGCGACATGCTGATAGATCTCATCGTCTCACGCTAGTCGCACCCCTAATCTGCTTAGAATCCTTGCTTAACATGAACGTGTTTTTCGCCCCTTCGATCATGACCGCCCCCCCCGGTTTAGCTCCCGCGTATTATCGCCTCCTTCGCCTGGGCTCCCTCGCCCTTGCTGCCACCCTCGGTTTCACGACCCTGGCCACCGCCCAAGACTCCGATGGCGATCTATTATCAGACGCCGATGAGCTAAAAATCCATCACCCCAACCCTCACCAGGCCGATTCTGATGGCGACGGCACCCCCGATGGCATGGCAGTCGCCCAGGCCCTCAATCCCCCTAATCCGTCCGAGAAGTTCGAGCGGCCTAGTATCATTTTCATTCTGGCCGACGACCTCGGTTACGGTGACATCGGCATCCTCTGGCAAAACGCCGTAAAGGGAGACAAAAAAATCCGCACGCCCCACTTCGATCGTATGGCCCGTGAGGGGATAATTTTGAATCAACACTACACCGGCGCGCCCGTTTGTGCCCCCGCTCGCGGCACCCTGCTCACCGGGGTCCACCAGGGACATGCTTACGTCCGCAACACCGATTTCGACAACGCCCTTGATCACAACCACTCGCTCGGCAGCACCCTGCAACACGCCGGCTACGCCACCGCGCTGATCGGTAAATACGGATTGCAGGGTGAGGGCGATTCTCCCGCCTCGTGGACCGCCTACCCCACCAAACGTGGTTTCGATTTTTTCCACGGTTACGTCCGGCACGTCGATGGCCATCAACACTACCCCGGCAACACTTGGCTCCTCGGCAATAACGAGTCCCACCGGGCCCCGAAGGAACTGTATGAAAACGAGCGCGAAATTTCGGCCGATCTCGATAAGTGCTTCACGCCCGATCTGTTCACCGCTCGCGCCAAAAAATGGATCATCGACCACGAGACCACCAAGGCTGCGCAGCCCTTCTTTCTCTATCTCGCCTACGACACGCCCCACGCCGCGCTGCAACTCCCGACCACCGCCTATCCCGCCGGAGGCGGACTCACCGGCGGTGTGCAATGGACTGGCGAACCCGGTCACATGATCAACACCGCGACCGGCACCGTTGATTCGTGGCGACACCCCGAACACATCAACCGAGGTTGGACCGATGAAGAGGAGCGTTTCGCCGGCTTGGTTCGCCGCATGGATGACAACGTCGGCGACCTCCTCCAAACCCTCCAAGATCTGAATATCGCCGACCAAACGCTGGTCGTCTTCACCGCCGACAACGGCCCGCATAATGTTCACTACCTGACCGACGGAGAATACGCCGCCGACGCCTTTGATTCTTTCGGTCCTTTCGAGGGCATCAAACGAGATACCTACGAAGGGGGCGTCCGCCAACCGACCTTCGCCTGGTGGCCTGAGACGATTTCCCCCGGACGTATCGATCAAACACCTACCCAGTTTCAGGACTGGATGGCGACGTTCTGTAACCTCGCCGGTCTGCCCACCCCGGCCCGCAGCGATGGCGTTCCTCTCGTGCCTCTCCTCACCGGCTCGGGCGTCCAGCGCGAGGGCATCGTCTACATCGAGTTCAATCAAAACGGCCGAGTGCCCAACTATGCGGAGTTCACCAACCATGCCGGGCAGAAGCGCAACAATCAGCAGGTCATTTTTCTCGATGGCTACAAGGGAGTTCGCACCGACATCCAGTCGCACGCCGACGACTTTGAAATTTACGACGTCCGGACCGATCTCAAGGAAGCGCACAACTTGTTCAAGACCCCTCCCTCCAGCAAATCCGCCTACTTCAGTGCGCTTCAGCAACGCATGAAAGATCGCGTGCTCCAAGTGCGCCAAGTCGAACGGGACGATCCTTTCGACCCCAGCACCGATAAGACCCAACGCCGCCCCTATGATGAAGAACTCGTTCCTGCCTTATCACCCAAGGTAACTTCCGGCGTCGAGGTCGCGGCTTACGAGGGGAGTTGGCCTTGGGTTCCCAACTTCGATGAACTCACCCCCGTCCGGACCACCACCGCCCCTTCGTTCGACGTCGCCCACCAAGTCTCACGACCGACCCACGCCGGACTCAGATACCGCGGTTACTTGAACGTGCTCACGGACGGAGAATGGACATTTCACGCCCGCTCCGATGCCGGGGTACACCTCCGCATTCACGACTCGCAGGTCATCGACGATGACTTCAATCATGACGGCTCCGAAGCGAGTGGATCCATCCGCCTCAAAGCAGGCCTGCATCCCTTCACCCTGTCCTACCGGACCACCGATCAATCGCCCGCCCTGTCCCTGTCATGGTCGAGTCCCCAGACCGCCAAACAACCCATTCCGACTACGGTGCTATTTCGGAAATCCGCTTCCGTTCACTCCCCAAAAAATCACCCCGTAGAGGACTCGCCGAGTCCAATCTCTGGGTGACTTCGAAACCCTATCATCACCCTCACACCGCTCACGTCATTCGCTCCGCCACCCCATCTCAGGCTCAAAACAGTTCACCGCCCCTCTGCCCATGAATCGTCCAAGCTCCCTCATTAGTCGCATGCTCTGCCCTGCGCTACTCCTCGCGATTGCCGGATTGATACCGTCCTTCGCGGCAACCGCGACCAAGCCCAACATTGTGCTCATCATGGCAGAGGACATCGGCAATGACCTCGCCTGCTATGGCACCCCCGGCGTGGAGACCCCCACGCTCGACCGCATGGCTCGCGAGGGGATCCAATACAATCGATTCTACACCAACTCCCCCATCTGCTCTCCCAGCCGCACCGCGTTGATGCTCGGCATGTATCAAACCACATCGAATGGTCACAATCACCGGAGCAAGGTCGGTGGTGCCCCCGGCTGGCACTACCTCACCCACTACCTGCGAGAGGCCGGCTACATCAATCTCCTCGGTTCAAAACTACTGGCCCTCAAATCCGGCAAGCTCGATATCAACGTCAAACTGGACGAGACGATGTTCGACAAAAGCCCGCGTCAGCCCGGACAGCCCTTCTTCCAACAAATCCAACTGCAGGGCACCCATCGCCAAGCCGACGATCCCCGCTGGCAGGAGTTGCGGGCCAGTAAAGCGGACCCCGTCGATCCCGCCGCCGTGAGCATCCCGCCCTATTTACCTGACACCCCGGAAGTCCGACTCGATTGGGCCACCTATCTGGATCAGATCGAACAGGCCGACACCGATACGCAAACCATCATCGATGATCTGGCGAAACGGGGAGAACTCGATAACACCATCATCATCTGGATTGGCGACAATGGCCGCTGCCAAATACGCGGCAAAGGTTACCTCTACGAAGATGGCATCAAGTGTCCCTTGATCATCTGGGGTAAAGGCATCGGTCAAGATCGCGCCGTAAACGACCTCGTGTCAGGCATCGATCTCACCGCCACTATTCTGGCGCTAGCGGGAGTGCCCCTTCCTGATCAAATGCAGGGCCAAGCGTTTCTCGCCAATTCGTCGTATAAAGCGAATGAATACATTTTCGCCGCCCGCGACCGCTGGGATGAAATCGTCGACTGCAGCCGCACCGTTGTGGAGGACCGCTTTAAATACATCTACAACTTCATGCCCGAAGTGCCTTACGATGCTAATCAAAGTTATCTCAACAAATACAATGTCCGCCCTATCTTGCCGCTCCTGCGGGAGATGAACCAACACGGAAAATTGACCCCAGCTCAGGCCTATTTCTTCGCGCCGCAGAAAGAGATCGAACAACTCTACGACCTCGAAAACGATCCCTGGGAGCTCACCAACCTCGCCTCCGATCCCGCCTATCAAACCATCAAGGCGAGACTCAATCGTGAGCTCTTCGCTACGATTCGCGCCACCAACGACCAAGGACTGGAGATCACCGCCTCCGGCGAATGGAGGCCTAAACTCGAAGCCGATAACCCCCACGCGAAATAAGCCAGGTAAGCGCTCATCGCGAGAACTTCAGCCAGACATCAAACTTGTCAGCCATCCGCGCGCGGCCCGGAACAATATCCAACCCAAAGACCAATCGGTCGCGACATACTGGTGCATCAGGACAATGAACCAAAACGTAAACTGATAGGACCCCTTGGCCGATTTGTGCCGTAGTCCACGCTGGGCGAGAAATCCCCCCCGGCCATCCTCCCGACAATTCGAAGCCGTGGATAATCCGTTCGGGCACGCGCCACTCTCGACGCTTTGCGCAACGCTTGTCCCAGGCGTAGAGTCCAAAGGTAACCAGTGAACTGATCCCGAACCATCCGCACACCAAGAGGGCCGAATCCGGAGGCACCAATTTCCACCCCGCCCACCCCGGCGCGGCCAACAGAACGGCCAAGACCAGCAAGTCAGCCAACCGGATCCGCCCGCCAGAGCCCCCCGGCAACTCCCCCTCAGCGCCCCTGCGTCCCTGTTTTTCGGTGCCGGTCCTATCCGTCACCGCATCCTCCGTTTAGGTGCCTTAATTCCCTCTTCAAAAATGCGGTTGTGAACAACGCGGTCCTGGTTCCCGTCGTGCCCAAAACCGAAGCCCTGATCCGGATTCCCATCGTCGAGTTTTTCGCGACATACCATTCCCCAAATTCGTGCACGTTTTCATTCATGTGTCATTCAGTATCGCTCGCGTTGCCCATAAGTGAATCGAGATCATGGTCTCGTAATCCAGCCCCAAATCAAAACGACGATTTCTTGCCCCAAGCCAATGACCCACCCTCGGTGAGAAGCACAACCGCGCTGACGTTTCAATGCGCACCCCCTTTGGTTTGAGTGGTTAAAAACTAACTGGCCGCAGACTTGGTTTTCTTCGCTTCCTCGGCAAGAAACCTCATTCTTCCTTCCAGCCTAATTCTTGGTGTTTTTAGGCCATCAGCTCTCTGCCCGAAAGGCATTTTGAATAATCATTAATTTTCAGGCTTTCAGCGATTGCCCCATTGCGCCCTAGGCTTCGGATTAAAGTCATGAAAACCCTGATACGGTTGGCTCCGATCCTCTTCGTCGCGGTTTTAATGCCAGCCGCGCCGGTCGTGATCGAAGTCGGCCTCGATCGTGAAATTTCCACCCTACTAGAGGCGCGAGAGACCCTACGCAAATTGCGCTCCGCTGATGGTCTCCCCGACGGAGCCACCGTCCGCATAGACCCGGGCCACTACACGCTCGATGCCACCTTTGAACTCGGCCCGCTAGATTCTGGCCAACCCAACGCCCCCATCCGCTGGCAAGCCGCGCCAGCCGGCACGGTCACCCTCAGCGGTGGCCACGTCGCGCAAACGTGGGAAACAGTCTCCGACGCCCGCATCACCGCCCGTTTACCAGCCACCGTTCGCGACGCCGTCGTCGCCATCGACCTACCCGCCGAAGGCATCGACGATCTGGGCGAAATCGCGCAACGCGGTAACCCCGGCATGGAGTTGTTCTATCGCGGCACCCGCATGCCCCGCTCGCAGTATCCCAACGAGGGCTGGTTACACATCGCCGACATTCCCCAAACCGGTCCCCGTCGCATCAACGAAGGGCTCGACCGGGAAAGACGCTTCGATGACGTTCCCGCCGGACGCCACCACGGGCGCATCACCTATGACGGCGATCGCCCGTCGAATTGGGCCGAAGATAACAATATCACTCTACACGGGTATTGGACATGGGACTGGAGCGACTCTTTCCAACGGGTCGCGCACATCGATACGGACACCCGCGAAATCACGCTCGCCGAACCTCACCACCACTACGGCTACACCCGCAACCAGCGCTATCGTTTCATCAACGTGCTCGAAGAACTCGACGCTCCCGGGGAATGGTATCTCGATCACTCTGCCCGCAAGATCTACTTCCTGCCACCCTCCGATCTCCAACCCGGCGAGGTCACGCTCTCCCTGCTCGAGACGCCCTTGGTCCATCTCAACCATGCGGCGAACATCGAGTTAACCGGGATCACGTTCGAGGCGGGTCGCGGCACCGGTGTGCTGATCACCGCGGGCGAAAACTGCGCCCTCATCGGCAGCACCCTGCGCAATCTCGGCGGCGAAGCGGTGACCATCGACGGCGGTCGCGGGCACACCATCCAAAGCTGCGACCTCCATGAACTCGCCAACGGCGCCATCCGTGTCAGCGGCGGCGACCGTGCCACCCTCACCGCTTCCGGCCATCGCGTGGATATACAATCACATCCACCACTTCAGCCAATGGTTACGGACCGGCCAATACGGCGTGCGCATCGACGGCGTCGGTCATGTCGTATCCCACAACCTCATCCACGACGCCCCCTTTGAGGCCATGTATCTGCGCGGCAATGATCACATCGTCGAATACAATGAAGTGCATCGCGTGTGCCTCGAGACCGGCGACGCCGGCGCCATCCACACCGGTCGCGACTACACCTGGCAAGGGAACATCATTCGCTACAACTACTGGCACGACCTGCAGGGCGCCGGTCTCCACGGCGTCACCGCCGTCTATTTAGACGACTTTTCCAGCGGGTTCACCGTGCACGGCAACATCTTCTACCGCGCTGGTCGCGGCGTGCAGATCGGCGGCGGACGACACAACACCGTCACCAACAATCTCTTCATCGCAAACCACCCCTCCATCCACCTCGACGGCCGCGGTCTCAGTTGCGCGAGCGACTACTTTGACGGCGTTTACCCGTGGTTATTCGAACGCTTCGCCGAGCGCGGTGGCGATCAACCGCCCTACTCCGATCGCTATCCTTTACTGCGCAAGATCATGGCCGACGATCCGCCCGTGCCAAAGGGCAACGTCATCACCCGCAATGTATCGTGGGGTGGCCGCTGGGCCGATTTTTATGATTTCTTCGCCTACGATTTTCACGACGTCACCACCTTGCGGGACAATTGGATCGCCGATCCGGACTTCGTGCGTCGCCGCGCGGTCGCGGAAGATTTCTGGGATCCCTACTATTTGAATATCGACGGCGCTGAAGGCTACCGCACGTGGCGCACCGACGACCCCGAGATAAAAGCCGAGTTTGCCGAAAATCACCTCACCGCCAAAGCCCCCGGCACCTTCGATCCCACTACCCTTCAATTCACGCCGCACGATTCCGCCGCCCTCAAGGCACTCGGATTTGCTCCCCTGCCCATCGATTCCATCGGACTACAACGCGACGCTTGGCGCCGGGAACTGCCGACCAAATAACTCATCCTTGAGCACGACCTCACCGGAGGCGAAGCAGGCCAATTCTCCTCTCTTTCCTTGCCCCAGACTCCCCTTGATCAAACATGGCCCTTTTAACGCCCCGAATCCGACCTGGATCAGTCACTCTTTTTGAAAAACTTCGATGAATAATCAACGCCCTCTCTTCGCCATCGCGTTCGCCTTTCTCTTCTCATTTGCCACTGCCCTGCCAGCGGCGGAGAAAGATCACGAATTTCCGCTCAATCTCCTGTTCAGTCGAGCCGATGTCCCGCGCATTCAGGCCAACGCGGAACTCCCCCTATTTCAGGACTATTGGCAATCGTTGCTGGATGCCGATTTCGCGACGGACAATCAATACCTGCGCGAAGCCTTCCTCTACGCAATCACCGGCGATTCGGCGCGGGGCGAGAATGCCCGCCAAGGTATGTTGGCGATGTTGAAGGAAGAGCGCTGGGACATGTATATGAATGCCAAGGGGGAGACTTTGGGCTTCCTGCGCGGCGGGCGTAACACCGCTTGGATGTCGTTAGGTTATGACTGGATCTATCCACTCCTCAGTCCCGCCGAACGCGAAGAGATCCTAGACCAGATCGCGGAAAAAGGCTGCGTGCCCTTCACGCGATCTCTTCACGGTATGAAGTATCCCGAGACCGTGGAGCAGTGGCAGTTCACCCCCGAATTCGCCGATATTTACGAAGTTCGGGATATGAGTCGTTGGCCGACTATTCTCGGGAAAAACAACTTTCGCGCCGTGCTCTCCGGTGGTTTCGCCCTCGGGCTGACCGCGCTCGAAGGCCGGGATGATCGCGTTGAAGAGTGGAAGGCCATATTGCTCGAAAGCTATGATCGCTCCGCCGAACTCTACGGCCGCGATGGCAGCTACGATGAAGGCATAGCCTATGCCAATTACGCTAACACCTACTTAGTTTATCTGGTTGAAGTGATGCAGCGGCGGCACGGCATCGATCTCTTCGATCGGATCAATTATGTGGGCATGATGGATCGTAACTTGGAGTTGGCGTTTCCCCACTACCTGGATCCTTCCGGCAGTATAAATTTTGGCGATGCCGGCACCAGTATGAACACGTCCAACCTCCTTTGGGCGGCGGGCAAATCGCGCGATGGTGTGACCCAGTATCAGGCCCTCAACTTCGCCACCCAACACGACCTGTTCTCCCTCGTCTACTACGATCCATCCGTCACCCCGGTCGCACCGGATGACAGCGGCCATTTCAGCCAACTCGAGTTCGACTGGATCACCACCCGCACGGGTTACGAACTGGACGATCTCGTGGTGTCCATGCGCAGCGGTCCTCCCGCCAACCACGAACACGGCGACCGAAATTCTGTCATTCTAAAATACGCCGGGGAGATTCTGCTGAGCGACACCAACCGCCCCACCTATGACTCGAAGAAACCGGAGTGGCTGCTCCGCACCGCCGAAGCGCACAACACGATTCTGATCGATGGCCAAGGCCACCCCTACATCGATGGCTCTGAGGGCACCAACGCCTCGGAAGCTTCCGCCGAAATCGTGCGCAAAGGGGAACGTCCCGGTTATGTGCATTGGACCAGTGATGCCACCCCGGCGCACGCCTTGACCGATCCCGATGTCGCCTCAGTAACCCGCTCCGTCTTCGTCTTTCGGGAAATTCCTTTCGTGCTGATTCTAGACAAAGTGCTCAAAGCAGAAACCCCGTCTCAGATCGCAGCCCGCTGGTTTGTCGAAAACCGGGACGGCGAGGGTTCCGTTAATACCGCCAGCTCCACGTTCACGATGAATCGTCCGCACGCAAAATTCTACGCGACCTACGCGAGTAACCAGCCGCTGGAAGTGTCAGCGGAAAAACTTCCTTTGGATGAAACGGTCGGCGTCTTCCCTTACGCTCAGGTCCAAACCACCGGGAAGACCAAAGACGCCCTTTTCATCCTCGCCGGCAGCCCGCTCACGTCCGATGCAACCCCACCGGCTATTGAGATTCAGCAACTGGGCGAAACGTGGGAGGTGGAAGTCTCCCACGGGTCCCACCACCTGAAACTCAAAGTCTTCGATCGAGCTCAAATCCCGGAAGTCGAAATCATCGAACTCTCGACCGCCGCGAACTGATCGGGTCGGGTCAACACGCCATCAACTTTTCTCTGCGCCCACTACCGGAGTTCGAGTGTAACCCGTTTTTAAGACCGCTTTCCCGTTTCAAAGTCATAGCCCCACGTTCGAATGTCTTCAGCAAAGAGCCTACCGAAATCAGCCAAGGATGACTCATCAAAAAAATCCCGGTAGTCATACTTGGTGGCGTTTCGATTTCGATGCGGAATCACCCCGAGTTTTATTCCCAGCATAGCGGCCACTTCATGAAGACCTTCTTCCAGGTTTTCATAATAGATCACGTGATCAACTCCCAGTGAACCATCTGGCCAAAAGAGACTGGCGACCTGCTGCCGTGTAATATGACGGTAGGCCTCCCCCACCGTGTTTGGTCTTATCGCCGTCTGGCCCGATCTTAATACCAATTTTGCATAGAACTTTGCTAGCGACTGCTTCTTTTTTAGCCATTCACTCAGATAGGCCCGACGAGAAGACAGACTCGCATCGAGCCGAAGAACATCGTGGAGTAGGTGTTGGCTAGGCATATGAGCTAAAACCTCGTGCAGGTTCCGATGCTTCGTGCATTCCAAATATCTCCACGCACTCGCAAACCGTTCCCAAGGGTTTCTAACGACGGTAAATTTGAAGTATTTGGATACGATCGGATTATCGAGGGAATATCCGGCCTCCAGAACTCCGTCGTTAAACTGGTGATACTCCGGGCTGCCGATGGCCGTATCATCGAAGAAAAGAGACATCACACTTGTTCCGGCCGCCTTCCTCTGGTGAACAAAGATACACTGGTTCTGGTGGGAAATCATGCGGGAAAATATCCAAACGAAGAATAAGGGCGCAATAGGTTACTTTCGTCGCGATCCCACCGCGGTCGGTCCAAAGCTGCCCCTAGGTGAGACGGGAAATAAATATTTCGCCGCGTGGCGCCAATGGCACCGCGTCAACCAGCTTGATCCGTCTGAGGATCTCGCGTTCCAATTTTACCCCAAAATTCGGCCTTGCCTGATCGTATTTTGGGACTGACTTGACGTCTTTGGATTTAGTCATTTCGTCCGTCTCGTTTGCGGAGGGGCGGACGGGACCCCAAGGATAAAGCAATCGCTCATTTACGACCCCAGCTCCCAGCCCATTCCCCTATCAGACTGGAATACTCGTTCACCACCGGGATAGATCGGGTTTTTAATAAAAAACCCATCTAGCACGTATCTTAATTCTGGATTACTTTATTGGTTATAAAACCGCCTTCTGAATTTAAACATGAAAACACTACCTATCATTCAAAGTCTCTGGATTGGGGACAGTCTATCTACGATGGAACAGCTCTGTATTTTTTCATTTTTACAAAACGGCCATCCGTTCCATCTTTATACCTATGGAAAAGTTGAAAATATCCCTGAAGGGGTGATCGTTTGTGATGCGGCGAAAATATTGCCCGCCGATAAAATATTTAAATATAAGGAGAACAACAGCTATGCGGGATTCGCTAATCTCTTCAGGTATAAATTACTCCTCGAAAAAGGAAACTATTGGGTTGATACTGACATGATTTGCTTAAAACCGTTAGAAAATGACGACGAGCATATTTTTGCATTCCAAAGAGATCTGCCAACTAGATATAGGGCAGGCAAAATTCGCCTCATGCTATACAATATTCGCAATATTACTTTTGATATACTTAGTTTCCTTCGAAAGAATAAGTGTAAAGAAGAGATAGTAATGGTAAATAACTGCATCATTAAGGCACCTAAAAACTCCGAAGTCATGAATTACTGCTACCGCGAAGCTGCCAAGAAAAATCCTGATGATTTGAAGTGGGGGCAAACTGGTCCCGCGCTTTTGACTGAAGCGGTTGGGAATTTTGAGATGTGGGACTCGGTGGCGAAGCCGGATGTGTTCTGTTCTTTCAACTGGTGGGAATGCGGGAAATTACTAAGAAAGTCTAAAAATTATAATTTTCCAGCTAATTCCCAGGCGGTTCATATGTGGAATGAAATGTGGCGCCGGAATAGAATTAATAAAAGTATTGTTCACCATAAATATAGCATTTATGAGCAACTTAAAAGAAAATACCTGAATCCGATCAAACTCCCATAATAGAGGTTCTTTATAGTCGAATGATCACCTCCCCCGGGGGCACTAATAAGACAACATGGGACACTTCTATATTCTGCCCCCATTCAAGAGCTCCGATCCGACCCTTTTTTAGTCCGCTTTTTTCACGCCCCGCGGCAGGCCGAGAACCCGGCGGCAGAGGCGTTCCCCCCGCTGGAAATCGCGGCAGGTTTGGGGGCGCGATTCGTAAATCGTGCAGAGCATGGTCATGGGATCTAAGGCAATGCAGGCGCCGTCGCCCCGTTGATCCATGCAAAGCACGCCTTCGCGCTCGACCACCAACTCGGGCAGGATGACATCCCCGGCCCTCAACTCAACCACGAGATGGCAGCAGCGACCACAGCCGGCACAAGGGGGAACGTCGTCATGAGCATCGATAAAAATCATGCTCGAGCGGTCCAGCCAAAGAAACAATGTCCTTTTGAAAGAATACCTCATCCGAAGGGGTCAAACGCTTAAATCAACCTGACTTCTGCGGGCTCCTGCCCGCTTGCGGACAACGTCCGCCGGCTCGTCGCCGCCGTCGACGGGCCCCTCATCGCTTCGCTCAACGCCACCCGCCCGGGCAATTGGAGCGACTACGCTGCCCAGATCGAGGCCGTTAGAGGCCGACGCGCTGGAACTCAATACCTGCCCCCCCCTTTCCAACCGACATCGCCCTCAGTGGCCCCGAAATAGAGCGTCAACTCCTCGAGGTCGTCGCCGCCGTGCGCGCCGCCATCAACATTCCTTTCGCCGTAAAGCTATCACCGACCTACACCGCCGTAGCTCACATCGTGGCCGACCTCGAACGCCTCGGCGCCGATGGCGTGGTGCTCTTCAATCGTTTCTTCCAGCCCGACTTCGACTTGGAGGACTTGACCATCAATCCGCACCTTGACCTCTCCACCCCCGAGGACCTCCGCCTCCGCCTCCGCTGGCTCGGTATTCTGCGCGATCAGGTCAAATTTAGCCTCGCCTGCAGTGGCGGGGTACACCGATCCGGCGACGTCGTGCGCGCTCTGCTGGCCGGGGCCGATGCGGTGCAAACCACCGCCCTACTCCTGAAACTCGGCCCGGAACAAATCACTGGGTTGCGCGACGGTCTCGCCAGTTGGTTGGAGGACAACGAATACCAAAGCGTCGCCGAGGTGAAAGGCGCATTGTGCTACCACCGTTGTCCGGATCCCAGCGCCTACGAGCGCTCAAACTACCTCCGCACCCTCCAGCTCTGGCGGGCTTGAGCCGCGACCACTTTCGGACTGGGAAGATCTTCCAGCATACCAAAGCAGGCTGGATTGAACCTTTTTACGGTCCCGCCAAACTTAGCTCACGGTTCATCAACGAGGGTGATCCGCTTTCCAGCTCCCGCTACCTGCGTCCCTGCAGTCGAGCCGGTGATGGAGTTGACTCTTTGCTATTTTGTTAGCGCATCCGGCACCATCAGAACTTCAATTTGAATCCACGACTTGTTGAATAAAACGGACCAAGTGTTTAAAAAGTTCCGGCTTACCCAGGCTATGCTCAAGTTCAAACCGGTCGGTTATTCCGCTTAATTCATAAGCCTTTTGGATTTTCATGCCATTGAGTGGAGTATGGCCGTCGTTTGTCTCCGGGCCTTCAGCGAAGGTAAAAAAGAGGGCGGGAGATTCGGGTGTAACATTTTTGGTGAAGTCCCATAAACTCCATGCCCCGTTGGGCAGCCCTTGGGCCATATAAGCTCCCCTAAATTTTTCGGGATCGGCATGAAGAGCGGTCCAGGTGACAATCGTCCCTCTGGAGCGGCCGCAAATAATAAGGTTATCCATATCGAAACCATATTTTTCCGAATTTTCCGCCATCCAATCCAGCATACTGAGGAAATCCGCCTGGCAGATCTGATAATCGGAAAGACTCTTTAATTGAGGCACCGATTCCCAACTTATCGCGGATACCCCAGCCTGTTTGAGGTCGTTCCATACGCTCGCGGGGAACTGATCAGCCGTGCTGCCATTGGCATGGGCAAATACCAACACTGCTTTAGCTGCCTTTCCTTCCGCCAAATAGATATTGAGCCAGTTATTCTCGTCCGGACCATAGGGGACACGCGCAAAATCAGGAACCGCATGCTGGGATGAGGCGATCACCGGCCCTAAAATGCCAAGTAGTATCAGTAAGAGAACTTTCATGATGGTAATGTTTTGAAGCAAAATATGGGGTAAGAGAAGGCTGTAAAACGCGTCAGGCTCTCTGGTTCTATTTGAGCCAAACAGAAGCGAACATAAGTCGATGCTCATGCGTTAAGGGGGAGGAAAGCACCAGCTCAGAACCAGTGAAGGTCCCTGTCAAATTGCGAATATTCTGTATTTCACGCTAATTTAGCGCGCGCCCAATCAACCCTAGGCGTTAACCAAAAGACCATCAGCAGTCTGCGCACCGCTACGGCCCCAATCCCCTCGGCCTTCGACAGAACCCTCCAATCCGAATTCCCCAAATTCAGATTCTGCAATTCCTGCCCTGCTTCAGTCGGGATTGCCCTCGCGGTATCTCCCGCTTTGGCTGCTCAGCCATGATTCCCCTGCGTCGCCGACTCGAATACACCTCCGGGTATCTCACGCTGGGTTTACTCAAGCAGGCCGCCGCCGAGCTAGACGCCATCAAGGGAGATGCTGCGCAATCATCCGGGGTCTTGCTCTTGCGCATGGATCTCTACCACCAATCGAAACAGTGGCGCCGACTCGTCCAGAGCGCCGCCGCCCTGGCGAAACAAACGCCCGACAACGAACAGGGTTGGATCTCGTGGGCCTATGCCTTGCGAGAATTGGAACGCATCCCCGAAGCGCAGGATGTCCTCCACCGGGCCGAGCCCACCCACGGCACCACCTGCGCCGTGCTCCACTACAATCTCGCGTGCTATGCGTGCCTGTTGGGTGACAAAAAGGAAGCGATGACCCGCCTAGCGCTAGCTTGCGAGATGGACGCCCAATTTAAGACCGAAGCGAGGGACGACCCCGATCTCGCCTCCCTGCAAGACGAGATCGCGAATCGGGACTAGGGGTCGTTCGCGACCGGTGGTAATAGGGGCCGCTTTTTCTTTCAAAAACGAGCGCTCATCGAAAACCGCGGTAACGACAAATTAGAGATGCCCCGGCGCCTACTCTGGGGCATTTGATCAAATCAACGCCGACCCGACTAAGCCGCCAGTTTCATCTCCAACGCGTAGGTGCCTGCTTGCAGGCGATCGGCCTTGGAGCCAGATCCGGGGGATCATACCCGTTGCAAATCAATCCGTTTCTTCATCCGAGGGATCCTAACTCATGCCCTCGGAGATCGATCTCTCGATTTACGGATCAAATGAAAGCGTCACTTTGTCGAGAATCGGCTTCGCCGCATTACTCGTCGCATCCGAAACTTTGATCTCAAATTGGAAGCCATAGCCTGCTGGCAGGCCCGAAAGATCCAGTTCAGCCGGAGCCTTGGCCACCTGTTTGGCAAACCCAGGAATGTAATCGTAGCCCTCCCGCATCACTTGCCAGTCGGTCCACTGATCGGCCGTCCCGTCTCGATTGGTATCCACTCCGACTCGCGCCTCAACGTGCTCCACCCAGGGGCCCGGACTCACGAAATCCAGACTTTGCTGCGTCGCGAGGTAGAACTGCCCCTCGGCGAACATCACATCCGGATCAGGGTGCCCTTTGCCGAGATGGCCCACCCACTCAAACGGCTCATTAATGTCTGCTGCCGTAAAGCGGCCCACACTCATCTGGTGTCCGCCCGCCGGATCGAAATCACAGAACAAGTAGTAACGCCCGCCGATGGATATCGCGGCCCAATCTCCGTAAGCATCCTGTTCCGGCATGTGGATTTCATACTCCGCCACGTTGGTCGCATAGTTATCGGGATCCTCCTTCACCCAATGAGGATGCGTGTAGGTGCCGATCTCTCCCGTCGGCTCGGTTCGTTCATCCACCGGTGGCGCCAAAATCTTAAAATCCCCAATGCCATCTGCACTCACCGCATGAACCGCCAAAGGGGAATCCCAAGCGTGAGTCTTCGCATTAATGGGGCTCCAGTCCTCGGTAATCACGTGAAAGTTGCCATCGAGATCGCGGATGAAGGCACAGTCGGAACCGTGTGAGGGATCCTTGAACGCCAACCCCATGTTCGTGCCCGGTTTTCCGTCCGTCAGATCGTCATCGATGTAGAGGTGAGGATCCTGATCATTGGGGAAATCGTAGTAGAAATAAGCCTTCCCGTCGGCATATTCCGCCGTGGTCATCCACTTGCCGACACTCTCCGTAATCGGACCATGGTGCACCCAGTTGATCATGTCCCGGCTTTGCCACGCATGGTAACCACCCAAGGGCTGAGCCAAACCACCGGGAGCATCGAACTGCTGAGGGAATCTGGTGGTCATCAGCGGAGTATCAAAACCCTCGAGCGTGGCGGGTTCCGATCTGAAGTCGGGATTAGCGGTGACCGATTTCTGGCCCTTGCGTCCCCCTTGGGAATAGCGACCGAACATCCAATAGTTGTCCGGTCCCAAACTTAAGAAAACCGGCGCATCACCCAGATTCACCGGACCAATATTGGCTACCGGTTCCCAATTGTCCCAAGCCGGAGATTGGTCGATCACCAGACTCTGAGCGGACCGCTTACGATCAAACGTTTTCAGAATGCTCCGGTAGAATGCGGTGGGCGCCGTGGGCTCCGCCAGTCCATTCCTGAATTGGAAATTGGTTTGATCGGAGACATTCATCCCCCAATCGGATTGATCGTTGATCGTCCAGTCATCCGCCTCCGCTGTCACCCACAGGGGGGCGGAAAATAACAAAACGTGAACCAAAATTCTGGGGGTATTCATAATAAATTTTCGCTTTCTAATTTCGGGGTATCGCGTTCATTCAATTCATTAAAACACGGAGAGTCACGCCTTGGAGGCGAATGATTTTCAGTCTAAGCGGCACGCCATCCGCCCCCGCGAACGATTTCCGCCGCGACTCTGGCTTCTGTTTAAGGGGTGAAAACCGTTCAGTCGCGACTGCTCAGTGCCAGCTAATCGTCGCCTTCTTGTTCTCGAGATCGACCCAAACCTTGGCGTGAGTGAATTCACGCGTTGCGGTCATTCCGTTCCACCCCGCGTCGGCTAGAGGCGGACCCAAGGGACGATCAAATTCGGGATAGGAGTCCAACATGCCGTGGATATTGGTGTAACCCCACGAGTAACAGAAATACGTTCCAGGCCGTGCCGCGACGAGGTAGCAGGCCAGCGGAAACGTGATGTTCTCCCCCGCCAACTGCAGCAGCTCGGCGTGCGGTCGGGCCATCATATCTTGCTCGAGCCAAGTGAATCCCGGCCAACCTTTGATCACGACAAATTTCCCTTTACTGGCGGCGAGAGCAATCGAGTCGAGATCCGCTTTTATATCCTTGGGCGCCCTCGTGTTGATCGCATCAAAGTGCTCGATCATCACGCCATCAATTCCGGCCCAATCAAGTATCTCCTGAAAGTCTCCCGCTCGAATACCGTTGGCTAGAACGATTCGACTCGGGCCAATCTTGCGCTTGGTCAGCGCCAACATTTCCCGTAATCCCGCCACCACCGCCTGAGCTTTCTCCGCCCCCAGTTGCGCGGTCAGCGCGGGAGAGAATGCCTGCGGCAAGGCATCCAAAAATACCCCGTCCACCGGTCCGCGTTTCATCTCGGCGGCGACCACGTCGGACCACCATTCTCGGAAATCGGGATTGGATGGATCTGGCCGCGATACGGTTGGGGTCTTCATCACCACCTCACCCGCGGTATCCCGCAAGGTCCACTCCGGGCGATAGGTTTCGAAGGATTCATATCCGCCCCAATTGATGAAGGCATTGAGGTAGAACAGCACCTTCACCTCCGGGTTGCGTTGTTTAATTCGCCGGGCGGTGTCCGCGATTCCTTTCTCCGTGCTGCCGTGCACGGAAGCGCCATGCCCTTTCTCCAGCGCGATTAGGCCGCTGTGACTGGCCAGAAAATCAATCTCCTCATCGGTCAGATCAGAGCCGCGCTTGGCAAAGTGAATATTAAGCGGCACGCGATCCCAGTTGAATCCGGTCAGCTCTGGATTGGGTCCTCGCGCTGGCCCTGGAGTCTGCAGCTCTGAACTGATGGTCAGGCCATCAGTCAGCACATTGAAAAAGTAGGAGGTCGTGCCCTCCAGCAACTGAGCGTCAATTTTGACGCGAGTTCCTTTGCTGCTCAACGAGGCGTCCGCTTGCTGCCATTCCCCCTCATCGCCTTGCCGATAGATCACCACGGCATGGTCAACCGGACGCTTAATGTCGAACTCCACGGAGGCGGTCCCGTCCACCAGATGTTGCGCCACTTCTCGGGCCCACAGCTCACCATCCATCGCCACCCATTGAGCAAACTCATAGCTATCCGGAGGGTTCCATCCGAGGGCGTGCCCGTGCTTCATGTCGAAGGGTATTGAGATCATCCGCGGCCCATTGGTTGCACGATAACTGGCCTGCTGCTGCGGCAACGGAAAATGAGTGTCGTTGGGGCCGGTCAGCCACAGCAACGGCATCTCTGCGCGCTCAAAGCGGAGCATCGGATTCCACACTTCCAAATAAGAAGACTGCTGGCTCAACGCCCGACCATATTGGTTGGGCGCATTCTCTTTTGATCCGCAACCGTAAATGGGAATGCCAAAGGCAAAACGAGAATCGATTCCCACCACCGTCGATGTGATCACCCCACCCCACGAAATTCCACAGACCCCCACGCGATCGGCATCCACCTCCGGCATCGATCGCAGCAGTGAGTTAGCCAAAATGGTGTCGGCGACGGCGTGATACATCCACTGATCCGCCAGCGGTTCATCCGCATCGCCATAAATTCCCTGGCGGGCTGGGCCAGCCCACGGGTGCTTCTGCCACTGCGCCCCTCTCGGAGCGTCAGGCAGGCGTTCATCGATCTGCCCTTCCACCGCAATCGAGATCGCGGCAAATCCCTTTTCATTCCACTTCTTCACCCAGTCCTTAAAGGCGGTGCCACCTCCACCGTGGACCAACACCACTCCGGGCACCTTCCCCGTGCGATTCTCCGGCAGCCCCAACCAGGCAAAAACCCGCGTCGGGTTACCTCGGTAGTCGAGTCCCTCGAAGAAAATCGGCTTCAACGTTTCGTCGGAAGCGAACTCTTCCGCCGAATGCACGACCGGCGCGACGGTCAGATCCGCCAAGGCCGCGACTTGAGCCCGCTCCGCCGGATAGTCTCGAGCCAAACAGATACTGGCAACCGACAGCCATGCGAGGGCAGCCAGCGTGCAGGATACTTTGCGGAGCAAGGGGTTCATCTGAATCGCCGAAGCATCAGGTATCAATCCACCCGCGCAATCCGAAGATCCGCTAGGCTCGCCTTTTCACGGTCTCCATCGATCAAGGTCACGGTCAAGGTATGCTGACCGGCCTGAGCGAACGACAACAGCCCCATTGGGAAGGTGTGATAAACATGGGAGGAGTTTTGGTTGTTTTGCAGGATAGCGCCTTCGTCGGTCTCAATCCGCCAAGTCGGACGCCCTTCTCCAGCATAGGTCAAATCCAAGTGATAATCACCGGCCTGCGCCACATCAATTTCCCAGACTGTCTCGCCCGATTTCCTCCAAGACCCGACTTGGGTTTTGTGTTTCCATTCTCCAAATTTCTCCATCCAACGAATCTCTTTTTTCGTCGCCCCAGTTACCTCGGCAAACTCGGCCAACAACGTGGATGCAATATTGGGATGGGCTCCGTGAGTTTGAGCCACCACCGGTGCAGCGGCTAAGGTCAATCGAATCACCGTCGCGGGGTGATCAGTCGGCCTGGACGGCAATTGCAACTCCGTCCAAGTGCCAGACTTCGTCCAAGTCACCGGCTGCTCTCCCTTCCTTGAGAGAATCGCCGCCGAAGTGATCTTCGTCTGCAAACCCGGCAGGAATAACCGACCATCCTGCGGCCAATCAAAGACCACCAAATTAAGATCATTTTCCTGCGTCGTCACATCTCCCCACGGCAGCGTCCGTCCCCACGGCGAGGCTCCCGCGCCATACACCACTTGCGGGTAACGCTTAATCCATTCACCCGAACGACGCAGGAACTTAGCGGCCTGAGCCGGGACCCGTCCCATGCCATCAGGCCCAATATTCAAAAGATAGGTGCCACCCCGTCCCACGGTCGCGACCACCCGCTCCACAATCTCGGCGGTGTCTTTCCAGTTTTGATCATACCACGCGTAGGACCAGGAATCGTTGGTCGTATCGCAGGTCTCCCACAAACCCTCGATATTACGGGGAGGCACATCCATGTCGCCGTTGCTGACGTAGTCACCCCTGCCGTGTCCGACGCGACTACACAACATGGCATTGGGCTGAGCTTCCCGAACATAAGCAGCGAGTTCCTCCACCAGATGCTTCGGCATCGTCCCCGGAGTATCGAACCAGATGTAGTCTAAATCTCCGTAGTTTGTGCAAATTTCCTTCACTTGCGGCAGGCATTTCTCGCGGAAGTAGCTCTCGAAACTCGCCGGAGAACCATCGGCATAGGAGTCTGGCCCGTTACCGCCGCCCGGGGCGGTCCAGTCCTGGTTGTGCGAGTAATAAAAGCCGAAGCCCAAACCAAGTTCCCGGCAGGCATCTGCCAATTCCTTCATCGGATCACGGCCAAACGGGGAGGCATCCACGATATTGAACGGGTGCGCCGACTCAAACATGGCGAACCCTTCATGGTGCTTTGCCGTGATGATGATCCACTTCATGCCCGCATCCTTGGCCAGCTGAGCGATCGCCTTCGCGTCGAAGTCCACCGGATTGAATTCCTTCGCGGTCTCCTGATATTCCAGCGGAGGAATACCCGCCACGCGGGGATTCATGATCCACTCCCCAATGCCGTAGTAGGTCTTGCCCTTCCACTCGCCCGCCAAACGGGAATACAAACCCCAATGAATAAACATGCCGTAGTTGCCGTCGCGAAAAAGGGCCGCCCGTTCCGACAGTTCGACATCAACCCGACTCGAGGTTTCCCCCCACATCTCATCCATGGATTGCTTGGTCTTCGGCGCAGAGGCCTCGGCCCACATCACGTGGGCCCACAACGACGTTAAAAGTAATAGAAAAGTAGACGTAACTATTCTGGATTTCATGATTTCTGCAGGGATGATTCGAACAACTGAGAATAATCGATTCTCGCTTCTAAAAACCGGCTAAATTTTCAGTCGAATCAGTTGGGGGGTTAAAAGGGATTCCACGAATGGAAGGGCAGCATACCAGAGGCCTTGCTCCTCCGATACTACCCATTCGGAGGATGGTCTTTAGAATCTAACGACTTATTTCCCCCTGCTGGATTTTGAGCAATAATGCCTGCAGCGACTGCACTTTCTCCGGAAACTTCTTGGCCAGGTTATTCCGCTGCGCGATGTCATCCCGCAAATTGAACAGCTCCACCGGAGAGTCATCCCCAGGAGCATAGCCGCGTTGCTTTTCAAACGCCTCGGCCCGTTTGCTGTTATGGTTACCACTGGGAGCATTGATCAAAAGCCAATCCCCCTGACGCATCGCATAGTTATTCGGATGGGTATTGTGCACCATCTCCCTGCGGACGCTATCGCTCTTGCCCTGCCAGACCGGCAATTGATTGCTCGAGTCATCCGCTGCCCCTTCGGGAATTTCGGTGCCAACGACAGCGCCCAATGTCGCCATCAGGTCCGTCTGAGAGATCAAGGCGTTGGATACGCTGCCCGGTTGAACCCGCCCCGGCCACTTCACCACGAAACGCACGTGATGCCCGCCCTCGTAGAGATCACGCTTGGCGCCCCGAAAAGGCTCCGAGGACCAATGATCATAATTCAACGCCCGCGGATACGCATAGTGTTCGGCCCCATTGTCAGCGGTAAAAATAACCATCGTGTCGTCCGCCAAACCAGCTCGTTCCAGCGCCGCCAGAATCTGTCCGCAACTCCAGTCCGTCTGCACCACGAAGTCGCCATAGGGGCCCGCCTGCGAACTGCCTTCAAACTCCTCCGCCGGCACAATCGGCGCGTGAGGAGAAGGAAACGTGACGAAAAGAAAAAAGGGCTCCGACTCGTCCTGCTGTCCCTCGATATAAGAAACCGCTCGGCGGGTCAGTTCCGGGAGCACTTCATAGGGATTCCAGCCCGTCACCATGGGACCATCACGAGTCTCCCAATTGCCTTCCTTAAGCGGTTTCCAAGCCTCCGGGTCGACTTGCGCGTCGGGCGGGATGACCAGCTTGTCATCCTCGATCCACGCATAGGGCGGAAAATTGATCACGTTATCCCCGAAGTAGTGATCGAAGCCGTGCGCCAGCGGACCATTTGGGATAGCCTTCGACCAATCATAATCGGACGCCTGCAAATTCGTCTTATGCCCCCGGTCGTTACGCTCGACCGGCCCAGCCTCGGGCTTGCGAATGGCCGCCCAATCCCACCCCAGATGCCACTTGCCGATGCAAGCGGTTTGGTAGCCCGCTCCCTGCATCATTTCCGGCAACGTCAATCGCTCCGTCGCAAAGACACCGTCGCCAAACGGCTGCACAATCGTGTGGAAATCCCGCCAATGATAACGTCCGGTCAACAGGGCATAACGGCTGGGCGTGCAAATGCCGGATGAAGAATGACCGTCGGTAAAACGCATCCCCGCCATTGCCAGTTGATCCAGATGGGGCGTGGGGATTTTGGAACTCCCATTCTGGATGCCCAAATCTCCGAACCCCATATCGTCAGCATACAGAATGAGCACATTCGGGGCCTTCGCCCCCGCCTGAGCCGCGCCGAGGGCGAGTAAACCCAACAGGAAGCACCAATAGGATTTTCCCATAACAAATTCTTTCATCTTCATAATTTCAATCGTTGGAACCAAAGCCCCGCCCGACCGGAAACCTCCGCCGTCGTGGCCCAACTCACGCTTGGGTCTAATTCCAGATCACCTCCGCTTTTTCACTCTCCAAGTCTAGCCAGACTCGGGCGTGCTCAAACTCGCGCGTATAGATCCAACCCGACTTCACCGCGGCTCCTTTCGGAGCCCCCAGTGGTCGATTAAATTCGGGTATGTCCTTCATCCACAATAGACTTTCCCCACTATCAACGCCGTAGCCGTCATGCGGCAGGAAATAACTGTATTTTTCGGCGCAGACCAAAAAATTGGCCAAGGCATAAACTAAACGCTTTTGCAGTGCCGCTTGATCCAAAATTTCCCCCCGCGCCTCATCGATCCCCATCTTCGTGGCCTTGATCTCTCCCATCCCCATCGTGAAAGCTATAATCTTGCCGCTTCGCGCCGCGGTCTGGATCCCCGCAATTCCCTTCGCCATATATTCCTCCCGGGATAGGCCTCCCACCGCATGTTCGAAGCCCTCAATGTACGACCCGTCAAAGTAGTCAGCGTAGCCCACTCCCGCATCCGGAAAACGCGCCCGGATGATGTTGGCAATCACCAGTTTATTCGGACCCAGGGTTTCGTGGATTCCACTCATCATGCGGTGATATCCTCGCTCCACCGCTGCTTTCTTCTCCGCTCCCAGTTCCTGGCGCAAGAACGCCGGCTCGAGCACCTTGATGTTACCATCGATAAACAGTCCATCGATGTAGGCGGAACGACAATACGCTTCCACATGTGCCAACCACCACTCCTGCAGGGCCCGATTGGATAAGTCGTAAGCGCTCACTCTACCCCGAATCAATTTCGTGTTGCCGGTGGCATCGATCAACAGCGCCCCCGGGATCTGCTCCATCGAGGCATCCACATCATAGGCGGCGTAGTGCACGATGATATTTCGGTAATACAAGATCTTCGCCCGAGGGTTGATTTTCTTCACCGCCTCAGCCGCACGCAAAGTGCCCTTTTCCGTGCTCCCAAACTCTTTCGCCCCCGTGGTCTTCTCGAATGTAATCAAGGGGAAGTGACTTAAAAACTGGATCTCCTTTTCCGTAAACGCCGTCGCCTTGCGCACATGCATATAGCGCGGCACGGTCGCCCAACTGAAATCAGGATAAAGATCCTTCGCCTCAACTCGGCTGCCGTCGCTGGTCAGTAAACCGGGGTGAGAAGGGGCTTCCCGTGGCGGGGTTTCTGCCGGAACAACCGATGTCACCACCAGAACTAAAACTGCCCCTAAAATCGTTTTGATTCTATTTTTTGGATTCATAATTGGAACTAAGTTATACGCAAATCGGGTCCTCTCTCAGACCATGAAATCAAGGCTCTAATCCGAGGCACTTGGCGCCCAATCGGGTAGGCCCGAATTCATCATCGCTTCGTTTCAGCGCGTTCGAAGGTTTTGTCCGCGACCGGCACCGCGCGGTCGAAAAGCACGCCATACTTTTGATAATCGTTGTAGGGCACCGCGTGGTCTTTCCACGCGGCCAATTCCTGATCGTAGATCGTGCGCATGATCTGCAAGTCTAACGCCGAATCGGCGTGCGTCACCAAACCACGCAACTCGAGCGGATCTTGCTCGAGGTCAAAGAGCTCCTCGACCGGCTCCATGAGATCATCTCCATACCACCAATAGGTGTATTTTAGTTTCTTGGTCACCACGCTCAAAGACATCGTCGCGAGCTCGCCCCACACGTTGATCAAAGCTAGGTTTTGGCGGACATTCTTATCGGGGTTCTCCAGCAGCGGACGCAGGCTCACGCCATCCATGTTCGCCGGGATGGGCAGTCCGGCCAGATCCAGTAAAGTGGGCGCAAAATCAATGTTACCCGTGAGAGCGGCGCTCCGCAGTCGCTTTCCGGCACTCGCACTACGGGGGTCCAAAATCATCAGAGGCGCCCGGGAGGATTCTTCCATTGGTAGCACCTTGGAGCCATAACCATGGGCCCCGGCAATGTATCCATTATCGCTGGTGTAAACGATGACCGTATTATCCGCGATACCTTGGTCATCGAGTTCCTGGCGAATCATCCCCAGCGCCACATCAATGGCATAAACCAACTGGTAATACTTGGCCATGACGCCGTCGTAGTCCGAATCGTAATTCCACTCGGTGAATCTCGGATATTGCCGCCCTTGTTTACTCTGATCTGAGAAGTGCTGGCCATTTTCTCGCCCAAAGTTCGCGGGCTTCGTGAATTCCTTGCCGGCATAAACGTGGTCAAATTTCGGGTCAGGGCTGACCGGCCGGTGCGGCGCCTTAAAACTAATGGAAAGGCAGAACGGTTTATCCTGCCCCACGGCCGTTCGGATGACATCACGACCGAAGGCGCCATAGGACAGCGTGGCATGGGGAAATTCATCCGCGTATTTCACCATCGATCGATTTTTCGCCGTCACATAATTCGACTGCCCCGGGGCACCTCCCCAGATATCGAAATCACTTTCACAGAGCCCTCGTCCCGCCACTTCTATGCCAAATTTCCCGGCAAAGGCCGTCAGGTAACCGGCTTCCCGCAGGAGCACGGGGTAGGACTTCGACCAGACTTCCGGCGTCATATCTCCGTGGTCAAAATTCGTCCCCGTTTTGTATTCATACATTCCGGTAAACACATTCGCCCGGCTCGCCATGCAGATCGCCGTCGTATTGTAGTGCCGGTCAAAAATCACCCCATCTTGCCCGAGCCGATCCATTTCTGGCGTTTGCACCTCGGGGTTCCCGTAACACCCCACCGATTCGATATTCTGATCGTCCGCCATCAGATAGATTATGTTGGGCCTGCGCGCCGGGTCGGCGTGCGCCCCTTGATACCACCCGGTTGCGATCATCAGTATCTGCAGGATCAGTTTGGAATTCATAATTTAGTCTGCTGTTTTTCTGGCACGATTAATGTGGATCAATCCGAAATCCGACGACCGGCTGACCCAACGTCAGCAACTTCGAGAGCTCAATTCCAGAACGACGATCACCCGATTCCATGCGATCATTTCACGAGTGCCCAGCCTTTTGATCGGCGCCGTCTCTTTAGGGTAAATCAAATCAGTTGGCGGCGATTTCAAAGAAATGACCTCTCCGGCTCGGTGCCGCAGAGTTCGACCGGAGAGTATTCAAATTCAAAGCCCCCAGATACCCTAATTTTGCAGGGTGTCACGGACGGTCGCTTGGGCCCTTGATCACCGGGACCACAAGTTCCCGGGTATCCGGACTCACGAGCAGGTCGGAACCGAATTATTCTCCAAAAACCTCGCAAATCCCTCCTTCTATCGATGCATAGTTCAACTTCAACCATTGCCCCGGATTCACTGCCG
>Ga0222651_1000187_pt1 | contig 48160 bp, 38 predicted proteins | sample AntAcemetagen369_FD_179855 | JGI IMG/M metagenome (GOLD analysis project Ga0222651, IMG submission 179855) | Saline water microbial communities from Ace Lake, Antarctica - #369 | ecosystem: Environmental > Aquatic > Non-marine Saline and Alkaline > Saline | place: Antarctica: Ace Lake...
CAGGACCGACACAGGAAGCGATTGATCCTGTCAGGTACATTAGCAATCACTCAAGTGGCAAAATGGGTATTTCCTTGGCGGAGAAGGCTGCCGAAAAAGGAGCCAAAGTCACGTTAATTCTAGGTCCCACCGCTTTGAAACCAAGACCGCATCCGAATATTGATACCATTCCTGTAATGAGTGCGCTGGATATGTTTAATGCAACTAAAGCCCAGCATAATGAGGCAGAAGTAGCCATATTTTGTGCAGCAGTTGCTGATTACAGGTCAGAGGTACCTTCCATTGAAAAGATTAAGAAGAAGGAAAATGCATTGACTATTAAACTAATAAAAAATCCCGATATTGCTAAAACATTGGGTGAAAACAAAAAACAAGGACAAATCCATGTTGGGTTTGCCTTGGAAACAGACGAAGGTCTTGGGAGCGCAGAAAAAAAACTTATAGAAAAAAACTTTGATTTTGTAGTTTTAAACTCGCTACTTGATCCAGAAGCAGGCTTTGAAAAAGACACGAATCAGGTTACCATATTATCAAAAAATGGGGGAAAAATAAAAACTCCCGTGCTGTCGAAAGAAATGCTGGCGATACAATTACTAGATCGGATCGCATCCATTCTGGAAAACCAGAAAGCCAGTAATCTCGTTTAGACCAGCGTAGTAAATGAGATTAGGTAAACTGTTGAAATTTCTGAAAAGGGGATGGTCTACCTGATGTTAGAAAAATATTCACCTCAGGTGAAACCTTAACCAAAGCAGCTGATTTTATTTGCAACAATTTCAGCAGGTAATAAATGACAATTGTCCATTTCGGATTATATGTGTTTGCGGATAATTAAAAATTCACTTATCAAATGGTACGGCCGGTAATTTTCTTCATCCTCTTGTCGCTTTTTATAGCACCATTTCCGGTACTATCGCAGCAACTCAACTTCACTGTTACCATCAACAGTGAACGGGCCAGAACTCAGGATACGGATATTTTTGAAAAGATGAAATCGGCTTTTGAGCAGTTTCTCAATGGCCGAAATTGGACAGACGCTGAACTCAAGCCACAGGAAAGGATAAAAGGCAATTTATTAATCACTATAAACGATATGCCACAAGTAGGCTTATTCAGTGCTACAGTACAGATTCAAACCGTGCGACCAGTGTTTGGATCCGATTATGAAAGCTTGATACTAAATTTTGCTGATCGAAACTGGACTTTTGAATATACGGAATCTCAGCCCTTGGAATTCAATCAATTTTCCTATTTAAATAATATAACTTCTCTGTTGGCCTATTATGCCTACATAACCATTGGAATAGATTACGATTCCTTTTCACTTCGGGGAGGAGATGCTTTTTTTGAAATAGCCAATAATATTGTCGCCAATGCCCAACAATCTTCCAATCCGGGATGGAACCAAAACCCATCGGATAAGCGGAACAGGTATTGGTTAGCAAATGACCTGTATAACTCACAGGTAATGGTTCCTGTTAGAGATGCCTATTACCTGTACCATAGAAAAGGGCTTGATTTATTAACAACCAACCCAGAAGAAAGCTATCAAAATATAGTGGAAGCTATTAAAATGATACAAGAAGCCAATAAGGTGCAACCAAATAGTATTCTAACAATTAGCTTTATGGATGCGAAATCTGATGAAATAAGTAAAATTCTGAAAGCAGCACCTATGGAGTTAAAACAGGAGGCAGTAGAAGTATTGCTTAAGGTAGACCCCAACAATGCCAGAAAATACAATGATATTTTGAAAGGATAATCCTGAAATTTGGTTAATTTTGACCCTCTAAACGAAACCAAAGCAACATGTTAACCAACCTTAGCATCACCAACTATGCTTTGATAGAAAAGTTAGAAATGGAACCCTGTGCCGGACTCAATATGATAACCGGTGAAACCGGAGCGGGAAAGTCCATCATGCTTGGAGCAGTAGAATTACTTCTGGGAAATAGAGCCGATAACAGGACTTTATTTGATGAAACCAAAAAATGTATTATTGAAGGAGTATTCAATATCCAGAATTATGGTTTGAAGCTTTTCTTTCAAAAGGAGGAGTTGGAATATGAGCCTGCATGCATTATCAGGCGCGAAATTTCACCCTCTGGGAAATCCAGGGCTTTTATCAATGATACGCCAGTCAGGTTGGAAACCTTGAAAGTATTGGGCAAAACCTTGATGGATGTTCATTCCCAGAATGAGACTTTTTTGTTAGGAGCTTCCTCTTACCAACTAACTCTGATAGATGCATTTGCCAATGTCCATAAGGAAAAAGAGGCATATATTAACAAGTTTCAAGACTATATTAAGACGCATAAAAAGGTACGTCTTCTAGAACAGGAGAAGCAACAATATCAGCAAGAGGCTGATTACAACCAGTTTCAACTAGAGGAGCTTTCGGGATTGAATCTTGAAGAAGGAGAACAAGATTCATTGGAGGCAAAGGAAGAGCTATTGAACCATGCAGAAGAAATAAAATCTAGGGCATCACAGGCATTAGAACATTTAGAGAATGAGGAATTGGGGGCAATGCAACAGTTAGGAGCGGCCCAACAACATTTCCAATACTTAAAGAAATTCGGTAAGAAATTTGAAGACTTAAACCAAAGATTTGATAGTTTACTCATAGAATTAAAGGATATTTTAGAGAGCCTTTCACTAGAAGAGCAGGAAATAGAAGTAGATTATGAGAAATCTGAATGGGTCAGAGAAAGGCTTAGTAAAATTTACCAGCTTCAGAAAAAACATGGGCTTCAGAGTGATAAAGAGCTTTTATCACTTGCATCATCCCTTGCAGATAAGGTATTCAAAGGAGATCATTTGGAAGATGAATTGATCAAGCAGCAAGCGCTACTCAAACAATCAAAGGAACAGCTGACCACGTTTGGTGAAAATCTCTCAAAAAAAAGACGTACCATTTTCAACAATTTCAGCAAAGAGATTCAATCCTTATTGGGGCAGTTAGGCATGGAAAATGCCAAAGTAGAAATAAATCGAAGTGAGGTTGAACCCAATGATTCAGGTATCGATGATATTGATATTTTGTTTTCCGCAAACAAGGGAATCCAGCCCCAACCTATAGGGCAGGTAGCATCGGGCGGGGAATTTTCAAGGTTAATGTTTGCCATCAAATATGTGATGGCCGATAAGATGGCCCTCCCTACCTTAATTTTTGATGAAATTGATACTGGTATTTCCGGAGAAATCGCCTTGCAGATGGTTCGCATGATGCAACAGATCGCAAAAAAGCACCAGGTCATTTGCATTAGCCATTTACCACAGGTGGCAGCTAAAGGAGAAAAACACTATTTCGTCTACAAAGACAACAGTTCTCAAAAGACCATAAGTAAAATAAAGCTATTAAACCCTGAAGAAAGATTACTTGAAATCGCTACAATGATTTCCGGGTCAAACCCCTCAGCTACCGCTTTTGAAAACGCAAAAGAATTGCTTACCAAATAGAGGTGGACTTGCCTTTTCTGAAAGCCAAGCGGAAAATGTTTCACCCATTACTAGTTAAATTTATAGAATATTATTTAATTGAAGTCAGAAAATCAAAAGAATACAATGCCTGAAAATTTATTAAAAGGAAAAAAAGGAATTATCACTGGTGCTCTAGATGAAAATTCTATCGCTTGGCAAACTGCATTAAAAGCAAAAGAGCAGGGTGCAAAATTTGTTCTAACCAATGCCCCAATTGCTATGCGAATGGGAGCTATTCAGGAACTAGCTGATATATGTGAAACTATCATTATCCCCGCCGACGCTACATCTGTCAAAGACATTGAAAAATTATACGATGAAGCAAAGGAGTATTTAGGTGGAAATTTCGATTTCTTACTCCACTCCATTGGTATGTCACCAAATGTACGCAAAGGAAGACCCTATGGTGATCTAAATTATGAATGGGTACAGAAGTCCTACGACGTTTCTGCCACCTCTTTTCACAAAATGCTTCATGTAGCTGAAAAGAAAGATATCCTAAATGAATGGGCCTCCGTGGTGGCATTAAGCTATATTGCTGCTGAAAGGTCTTTTCCATTTTACAGCGATATGTCTGAAGCCAAAGCAATACTTGAGAGCATTGCCAGAAATTATGGGTTAAGGTATGGTAAACTCAAAAATGTGAGGGTTAATACTATTTCCCAATCACCTACTAAGACCACTGCGGGATCAGGAATCGGAGGATTTGATGATTTCTTTGATTTTGCAGCATTGGCCTCTCCACTAGGAAATGCCTCTGCCGAAGCCTGTGGGGAATACATTGTCGCTATGTTCTCCGACTTTACCAAAATGGTAACGATGCAAAATTTGTTTCACGATGGTGGCTACTCTACCACGGGTATTACTCAGGATTTGATCGATGCCTACGTGGCAAGTAAGAAATAAATAACATCTTGACAAAAAAAGCTCCTAAATACTCTAAACAAGCAATAGGGGCTTTTTTTATTGTTTTACTTATTACATTTTGGCTATCTGCTCGGCTAACCAATCTCCTACTTCCGAGGTTTTGTAAGATTTCTCACCTTCGGATAGGTCTTCAGTTACTATTCCTTTTTCCAAGGACAAATTGACCACTTCAGAAATGATGTTGGCTTCATCCATTAAATCAAAGGCATATTCAAACATCATGGATGCAGACAAAACAGCTGCCAACGGATTGGCGATATCTTTACCGGCAGCCTGAGGATAAGAGCCATGAATAGGTTCAAAAAGCTTGGTTTTAAGCCCTATAGAAGCTGAAGGCATCAACCCCATAGATCCGCTAATCACAGATGCTTCATCCGTTAGAATATCTCCAAACAGGTTCTCTGTAATCAAGACATCATATGCTTTAGGCCATTGGACCAGGCGCATAGCTACAGCATCAACAAACTCATATTCAACAGTTACTTCTGGATACTCAAGCGCTAAACGCTGCACAGTTTCCCTCCATAGTCGAGAAGTAGCTAATACATTGGCTTTATCCACACACGTTAAAAGTTTTCTCCTTTTCATAGCAAATTCAAAACCCATTCTAGCCAATCTTTCAATTTCCTCGACAGAATATACGCAGGTATCAAAAGCTTTGGTACCTTGTTCGTTTCTACCTCTTGGCTCTCCAAAATATATACCGCCAGTCAGCTCTCTTAAAAACACCAAATCAGTGCCTTCAATTCTTTCCTTTTTCAATGGTGACTTGTGTAGCAAGGAAGGAAAAGTAAATGTAGGACGAACGTTGCAAAAAAGTCCCAATTTTTTTCTCATCTCCAACAAACCCTGCTCAGGTCTTACCTTAGCGCTTGGGTCATTGTCGAACCTAGGATCACCAATGGCTCCAAATAGAACAGCATCAGAAGCAAGGCAGATTTCATGAGTAGCATCAGGATAAGGATTACCTACTGCATCTATGGCTGCAGCTCCGGTAATGGCTTCTTTGAAAGTAATTTTATGTCCAAATTTCTTAGCGACAGCATTCACTACCTTTACCGCCTGAGCGATTACTTCAGGACCAATACCATCACCAGGTAATAGGGCTATATTCATTTCCATAAGGATTCTTTTTTTCAGTTTTGTTACTATTTTTGATTTGTTCTATGATATTAAGCATTTTTTCAGTGGCCTTCATCGCCGCTATAGTCTGGTCACTATCTAAACCTTTGGTCTTAAATATTCTTCCATTCAAATCCCAAGTAATCACACATTCCACAAAAGCATCTGTTTTTCCTCCAGGAGGTATGCTTATCTGAAAATCTATTAACTTGGGAAGCTCCATGTCTAAGCCCTTGTATATTTTTTTCAGTGCTTTCATAAAAGAATCATATTGCCCATCTCCTGAAGCATTTTGCTCATAAAAGTTGCTGAATATTTTCATTCGCAACTGAACAGAAGGCTTTAAACCTTTGGAATGCACCATGTGGTACCCGTCGATGACAATGTCTTTTTGAATGGAGTTGTTTTGCAACACATCTGAGATGATATAAGGAAGATCCTCTGTGGTAACCCTTTCCTTCTTATCTCCTAGTTCAATGATCTTCTGCGTTACTTTGGTCAATTCTTCTGGCTCAAGAGAAATGCCCAACTCTTCCAGATTCTTTGAAATGTTGGCCTTACCTGATGTTTTACCTAGTGCGTATTTGCGTGTTCTCCCGAAACGTTCAGGTAGCAAATCACTGAAATAAAGGTTCTTTTTATTGTCTCCATCTGCATGAACTCCTGCTGTTTGGGTAAATACATTTTCCCCAACGACAGGCTTATTTGCAGGAATTCTCAATCCTGAAAATTGCTCTATCAATTTACTAATTCTGTAGATTTTATTCTCATTTACATTGAGATGAAAAGAGGTGAAATCCTTTATTACTGCTACTATAGATTCCAAAGGTGCATTTCCTGCCCGCTCGCCTAAACCGTTAACAGTGGTATGTATGCCTTTTGCCCCGCTATTGACCGCGTGAAGAACATTGGCAACCGAGAGGTCATAATCATTATGCGCATGGAAATCAAAATGTACATCAGGAAATTTTATGCAAATCAACTCCATAAATTCCTTAACTTCATCTGGACACAATAGTCCCAAAGTATCAGGAAGCATTATTCTTTTAACTGGCTGTTGGGAAAGAAATTGAATCATGGACATTGCATAATCTCTGGAATTACGCATGCCATTGCTCCAATCCTCAAGGTAAATGTTCACTTCAATGTCATGCTGATTTGCATAGGCTATGCATCTTTCTATTTCAGCAAAATGAACTTCAGGAGTTTTTTTTAGCTGATGGGTCAAGTGATTGAGAGAACCTTTGGTGAGCAAGTTCATCACCTTTGCACCTGCATCTACGATCCAGTCCACAGATTTGGGAGTATCTACAAAACCCAAAACTTCAATACTATCCAAATAGCCCTTTTCTTCAGCCCAATTTGTAATTCGTTTGACACCTTCCAATTCTCCCTCTGAAACTCTGGCTGAAGCTACTTCAATCCGATCCACTTTTAACTCCTCCAACAAAAGCTTCGCGATTTGAAGCTTTTCTGAAGGAAGAAATGAAACCCCTGAGGTTTGCTCCCCATCCCTAAGGGTGGTGTCCATGATTTCTAATGTCTTTTCTCTACGCATTCGCTTACCATTAACCTGACACATTTTCAACTTCGAATCCCAGAGTAGTGTTTATTTATTGGCTTCGAACACCACTATTTCTTCTTTGAGGTTCAATAAATAATCAATATCGTCAAACCCATTTATCATGTTATCTTTTTTGTGTGAATTTATATCAAAAGATTCAGCGTTTCCTGTAGACAAAAGCGTGATAGTCTGCTTGTTAATGGCTACCTCAACTTCTACTTCCGGATTGGCCTCAACCGCTGAAAACAATTCGTCTGCAAATTTAGGAGACACTGTAACTGGTAAAACGCCAATATTCAAACAGTTGTTTTTAAATATATCAGCAAAGAAACTAGAAACCACGCATCGAAATCCATAGTCATAAATGGCCCAAACAGCATGCTCACGGCTTGAACCTGAACCGAAATTCTTTCCCGCCAAAAGAATTTTACCTGAATAGGTAGGATCGTTTAACACAAAGTCAGCCTTAGGGTTTCCCTTGTTATCATAACGCCAGTCTCTGAAGAGGTTATCCCCAAATCCTTCTCTCTCTGTAGCTTTCAAAAACCTGGCCGGAATGATTTGGTCAGTATCTACATTTTCAGAGGAAAGAGGAACTACCCTACTGGTCAAAACTTCAAATTTATCGTATGCCATGGTGTTATTTTTCTTGTACTAATTCTTCTATTAAATCCCTTGGGTCTGTAATCACACCAGTAATGGCAACTGCCGCTACTGTAAGTGGCGAAGCGAGCAATGTTCTGCTACCAGGTCCTTGGCGTCCTTCAAAGTTTCTGTTGGAAGTCGAAACAGCATATTTTCCTGATGGTATTTTATCATCATTCATTGCCAAGCAGGCCGAACATCCAGGTTGTCTTAACTTAAACCCAGCGTCTTCGAGTATTTGGACAATTCCTTCTTTGATAGCCATTTTCTCTACTTCTTTAGAGCCAGGTACTATCCATGCAGTAATATTGTCAGCCTTATGTTTGCCTTTCACAAATTGAGCCACTGATCTTAAATCTTCAATTCTCCCATTGGTACAACTCCCTACAAAGACATAATCAATCTTCTTGCCTTGCAAAGACTCACCAGGCTTAAAGCCCATATAATCCAAGGATTTTATATAAGATTTATTCTCACTGTCATTCATCCCATCTGTAGTCGGGATACTGCCTTTAACCTTTACCCCCATTCCTGGGTTGGTACCGTAGGTGATCATTGGTTCGATGTCCTCTGCATTGTAATGGTATTCCAAATCGAACACAGTACCTTCATCTGTTTTAAGTGTTTTCCAATGTGCCACTGTTTTGTTCCAATCTTGACCTTTAGGCGAATACTGCTTGCCTTTCAAGTATTCGAAAGTAGTTTCATCAGGAGCTATCAATCCACCTCTTGCACCCATCTCTATACTCATATTACAGATGGTCATCCTGGCTTCCATGCTTAATGCTCTGATGGCACTTCCAGCATATTCTATGAAATACCCAGTACCTCCACTAGCGGATATTTGTGCGATGATGTATAAAATAATATCTTTAGAGGTTACGCCATTACCCAATTCACCATCTATGGTAATGCGCATCTTTTTGGCTTTTGCTTGCATAATGCATTGGGTAGCAAAAACCATTTCTACTTCTGAGGTACCAATACCGAATGCGATAGTACCAAAGGCCCCATGCGTAGAGGTGTGACTATCTCCACATACAATCGTCATCCCTGGTTGGGTAATACCAAGCTCGGGTCCGATTACATGGACAATGCCATGATGATCTGTACCAAGATCATGAAGTTCTATTCCATGTCTTTTACAATTTTCCCTCAATCTTTCAACTTGCATTCGGGAAAGTTGATCCTTGATTGTTTTGTCCTGATCGATGGTGGGTACGTTGTGATCAGGAGTAGCTACAGTCCTTTCTGGAAACATTACCTTATTGCCCCTTTTTTCAAGGTTCAGGAATGCAACTGGACTCGTTACTTCGTGGATAAAATGCTTATCTATGAAAAACACATCCGGACCATCTGGGATAGTCTGGATCACATGTGCATCCCAAATCTTATCAAATAATGATTTCTTCTCCATTATATTTAGCTTTTTGTCAATTTAATTGACAGGTAATTTATTTAAAGCATCTATAAATGCTTTGGCCGAAGCCAATACTATGTCTGTTTCGGATCCGAAACCGTGATATGGTCGGTCATTATGCATCAATCTCATGTGTACTTTGCAAACATCATCACTTCCTTTGGTAATGGCTTGAATCAGAAATTCATCCAAAATCACCTTCTGAGGGATAAGCTTTTTGATTGATTTAATTACAGCATCCACCGGACCATTTCCATCGGATTCACTTTCCTTTTGTTCTTCTCCTATGGTAAGAACTACTTTGGCATGACTGCCCTTGACTTCACTTCCTTCATAATAAACATCCTTCATTTCTATAAAAGAAGAATTATCTAGGTGTTCACCCAATAAGGATAAAAGGTCTTTTCTTCCTATGTCTCTTTTTGAATCTGCAAGAATCAAAAAAGCCTCATAGATTTCATCCAATTTGTCCTTGTCAAATTCAAACCCCAATAATTTGAGGTGATGCTTCAAGGCTGCCCTTCCACTTCTAGCGGTTAGCACTATGGATGATTCTTCAACCCCAACATCTTTAGGGTCAATTATTTCGTAATTTTCCCTGTTTTTCAGGACACCATCTTGGTGGATTCCAGAAGAGTGCGCAAATGCATTTCTACCTACAATAGCCTTATTTGGCTGTATAGGCATGTTCATTAATTTAGAAATAATTCTACTCGTTTCGTAGATTTTTTTTGTATTGATCCCAGTATAAACCGGAATCTCTTTGTGACTTTTTATGGCCATTACCACTTCCTCCAATGAGGTGTTTCCGGCACGTTCTCCAATGCCATTCATCGTCACTTCCACTTGCCTGGCTCCATTAAGGACTCCTGAAAGACTATTGGCTGTGGCCAATCCAAGGTCGTTGTGACAGTGGGTAGACAGAATGGCTCTGTCTATATTTGATACATTTTCTTTTAAAAATCGAATGATATTGCCGTATTGTTCGGGAAGGCAATAGCCCGTAGTATCGGGAATATTGATAATAGTGGCTCCTGCCTTAATGACGGCCTCTACAATTTTTGCAAGAAATTCAGGATCTGCCCTTCCAGCATCTTCAGCATAAAACTCGACTTCACCGACAAGGTTCCTTGCAAATTTCACAGCCCTAATGGCTTTCTCTAGTACGGCTTCAGGAGTGCTTCTAAATTTGTGCTCAATATGGTAACCCGACACACCAATTCCGGTGTGTATTCTGCTCTTTTTGGCAAATTTTAACGCCTCAGCAGCTACCTCTATGTCTTTCTCAACTGCTCTGGAAAGAGCACATATGATAGGTTCCTCTACTGCCTTTGATATTTCCACAACAGAATTGAAATCCCCAGGGCTGGATATGGGGAATCCAGCCTCAAGGATATCAACTCCCAATGCTTCCAAAGCCTTGGCTACTACAATTTTTTCCCTGGTATCGAGTTGACAACCCGGCACCTGTTCACCATCCCTAAGGGTGGTATCAAATATCCAAAGCTTTTCTGACATTGCTATTTTTTAATTGTTTTCTGGTCTTAATTTACGGACAGTTGCTCCAGCCTGCCACATTTCAGAATCTCTCAATTCTTTCAATTCCGCTTCCAATTTCACTCTGTAGTCAGCCTTACTATTGGACTCGATAGATTTGGCAGCTTCTTTTCCTGTTTTTACACTATTGTATATGTCTTCAAATACAGGTTTGGTAGCATCTCTGAAAGGTTTCCACCAATCTAATGCTCCTCTTTGTGCTGTAGTAGAACAGTTGGCATACATCCAATCCATTCCATTTTCTGCTACTAAAGGCATCAAACTTTGAGTCAATTCTTCCACTGTTTCATTAAAGGCTTCCGAAGGAGTATGACCATTTGCTCTTAATACATCATATTGAGCGGCGAATATACCCTGAATAGCACCCATAAGCGTTCCTCTTTCTCCTGTAAGATCAGAAGTAACTTCTTTGTAGAAATCTGTTTCGAATAGGTAACCTGAACCTACACCAATTCCCAAAGCCACTACTCTGTCTTTGGCTTTTCCTGTTGCATCCTGGAAAATTGCATAGGATGAGTTCAAGCCTCTCCCTTCAACAAACATTCTCCTCAATGAAGTTCCTGAACCTTTTGGTGCTACCAAAATTACATCAACATCTTTTGGTGGAATGATACCTGTCTGGTCTTTGTAAGTAATACCAAAACCATGAGAAAAGTAAAGTGCTTTTCCTGGAGTCAGGTGTTTTTTAACTGTTGGCCATAAGGCAATTTGTCCGGCATCAGACAACAAGAATTGTAGAATCGTTCCTTTTTCGCAGGCTTCTTCCAACTCAAAAAGTGTTTCACCGGGTACCCATCCGTCAGCAACTGCCTTGTCCCATGTCTTAGAACCTTTTCGCTGTCCAACAATAACATTAAAACCATTGTCTTTAAGGTTTAATGCTTGTCCTGGACCTTGTACTCCGTATCCTAGTACGGCAATTACTTCATCCTTTAGGACTTCCTTGGCTTTTTCAAGAGGAAATTCTTCTCTTGTCACTACGTTTTCTTCAACTGTACCGAACTTCAGTTTCATAACTATAAATTAAAATTGATTTTAAATTGGGATTATAAATATTTATCAATGCTCACCATTGGTTTGGCCACAGCTACTCTGCCTGACCTTACAAATTCCAGAACATTAAAACCTTTAAGCACTTCCAGCAAATCTTGGGTATCTTTTTTATGGCCTGTCATTTCAATAACCACAAAACCTTTTTCCGCTGAAATTATTTTCGCATTGTACTGGCGAATTACCATTTCCAAACCTGCATCTATACTTTCTATTGGAATTTTATACAAGGCAATTTCCTGAAAAACCATTTCATCATCGATGTAATAAAATGCTTTGATAACATCAATGATTTTTTCAATTTGTCTGGACAACTGAATCACTTGTTCTTCAGTTGTATTCACCTCTATGGTGATCCGGTAAATACCCTCTTCTCTACTTTCTGAGGCAGTAAAACCGTCGATATTAATCCCTCTCCGAGTAAATATCAAAGTAATTCTACTGAGTATACCTATGAAATTTTCTGTAAAAACAGAAATTGTATATCTTCTTTTCATCTGAGTTATCTAAGTCTAATTTCTTCAACAGAACTGCCAGTAGCAATCATGGGGAAAACATTGTCCTCTTTTTCTACTTTAACCTCTAGAAAATAGGGCCCATGATGTACAAACATCTCAGCCACAGCCTGACGTAAGTCAGCTCTTTCATCTACTTTCTGAACCTTGAAATTATATCCTTCAGCGATTTTAATAAAGTCAGGATTGTCCAACTCCGTAAAAGAATAGCGCTTGTCAAAAAACAATTGCTGCCACTGCCTTACCATACCCAAGAAATTATTATTGAGTAATACCACCTTTACAGGCGCTTTGGTTTGCATAATAGTCCCAAGTTCTTGGATAGTCATTTGGATTCCACCATCACCTACCACACATATTACCTCTCGGTCGTAATCGTGAAGTTGTGCACCCAAGGCTGCCGGAAGGGCAAATCCCATAGTTCCTAATCCACCTGAAGTTATTTGAGTCCTGGTTGTTTTGTATTCAAAATACCTCCAGGCCACCATCTGGTGTTGCCCAACGTCAGTTACTAATATGGCGTCATCAGCCTTAAACTCATTGATATGGCGAATCACCTCTCCCATGGTCAACCCAATCTTGGTTGGAGATAAGTCATTGCCTACCACTACTCTTTTTTCTTCAGCCTCAAGTACCCTGAATTGCTTGATCCATTCAGGGTGTTCCTTTTTCTCTACTTTTTCAATAAGCTTTTCCAAACTAACCTTACAGTCACCTAAAACTGGTACATCCGCCTTGACAATCTTGTCGATTTCGGTAGGATCCAATTCAAGATGAATAACCTTGGCTTGCTTGGCGTATCGCTTTACATCGCCCGTCACACGGTCGTCAAAACGCATTCCGATGCTTATTAAAACATCACATTTATTGGTAAGCAAGTTGGGCGCATAGTTTCCATGCATCCCCAATTTCCCTACATAATTTGGATAATCCTCTGACAATGCCCCTGTTCCCAATAAAGTACAGGCAGCAGGAATTCCTGTTTTATCCAAAAATGCTTTCAATTGGCTTTCAGCCTTTCCCAACACTACTCCCTGACCATATAACAAATAAGGTCTTTGGGCACTGTTGATAAGCGCTGCTGCCTCATCGATCACGCTGTCCGGTACCTTGGGGTAAGGACGGTAAGAACGAATATTTAAACAGGGAACATAATTAAAATCCCCTAAGGCTACTTGAGCATCCTTTGTTATGTCTATTAAAACCGGTCCTGGTCTTCCTGATCTGGCGATATGAAAGCCTTTGGCGATCGCTGGTGCGATATCCTCCACTCTTCTCACCTGTATGTTCCACTTGGTGGCGGGCATAGAGATCCCCACTACATCAGTCTCCTGAAAAGCATCTGTCCCCAAAAGATGTGAAAGCACCTGTCCTGTGATACAGACCAAAGGTGTGCTATCAATCAAGGCATCCGCCATGCCGGTAATTAAATTGGTGGCTCCAGGTCCAGAGGTGGCTAAACAAACCCCTACTTTCCCAGAAACTCTTGCATATCCTTGGGCAGCATGAATTGCTCCTTGTTCGTGTCGGGTCAGAATATGTTGGATTTGATCCATATAATCATAGAGTGCATCATACACCGGCATGATAGCCCCACCTGGGTAGCCAAAAATAAATTTGGCGTTTTCTGCTACCAGGGATTTGATTACAATTTCTGCTCCTCTTATTTGTGAATCATTCATAGTCGTTAATCTTTATCTGTCACACATCCTTCAGATGCGGTAGAAACTAACTGAGAATATTTTTTTAACGTTCCGCTTAAATGACTCAAGTCTTTATTTACCCAGGTTTTCTTTCTCTCTGCGAAAGTTTCGTCAGAAACATCGCAACTTATTTCGAGCGTTTCACCATTAATGGTAACCTTATCGCCATTCTGTAAAAGCCCAATCGGGCCACCCATATATGCTTCCGGCGTCACATGTCCTACTACGAAGCCATGTGTACCTCCTGAAAATCTTCCATCTGTAATGAGCGCAACATCTGCTCCCAAACCTCCTCCAATAATAATAGAAGTAGGCTTGAGCATTTCAGGCATTCCTGGTCCTCCTTTAGGACCTACATACCTAATAACGACTACATCGCCCTTTTTAACCTCCATGTTTTTCATGGCATCATTGGCTTCCTGTTCAGAGTTATACACTTTAGCAGGACCTGTAAAGGAAACACCTTCTTTTCCGGATATTTTTGCCACTGAACCTTCTGGAGCGAGGTTTCCTGTCAAAACACAAAGGTGCCCTGTCGCTTTTACAGGGGCATCTATTGGATTAATCACACTACCTTTCTCTGCTTTTATCGGTACTATATTGGCAAGGTTTTCAGCTATAGTTTTGCCCGTCACTGTCATACAGTCACCATGCAATAAGCCATTATCCAAAAGGTACCTCATAAATGCGGGTAGGCCTCCTTGCTCGTGCAGGTCCTCCATCATGTACTTACCACTAGGTTTAAAATCACCCAAAACTGGTGTGGTAGCATTTATCTTTTTGAAATCTTCCAGATCAAAATCTATACCAGCAGTATGGGCAATAGCCAATAAATGCATCACTGCATTCGTACTACCGGCAAGCGCCACTACTACCCTTACTGCGTTCTCCAGGCTTCTCCTGGTCAAAATATCTTTTGGTTTCAGGTCCATAGCCAATAAGTTGGCTATAAATTCCCCTGCTGCTTCGCATTCCGCCGCCTTTTCTTTTGAATTGGCAGGATTGGATGCACTATAAGGTAATGAAAGTCCCATCGCTTCTATAGCCGAAGACATGGTATTGGCGGTATACATACCTCCACATGCACCTGCTCCCGGGCAGGCATTTTTTATTACTCCTGTATAGTCTTCATCAGAAATTTCATGGTTGATTCGCTTTCCGTACGCTTCGAAGGCAGAAACAATATTGAGTTTTTCTCCTTTGTATTTCCCAGACCTTATGGTTCCACCATAGACCATAATGGAAGGCCTATTCACTCGTAACATCCCCATAATAGCACCAGGCATGTTCTTGTCGCAGCCAGCTACAGCCACTATGCCGTCAAATGAATGACCTAAAATAAATGATTCGATAGAATCAGCTATGATCTCTCTAGAGGGCAAGCTATAACGCATGCCAGAAGTGCCCATTGAGATTCCATCACTAATACCTATTGTATTGAAGACCAATCCAGTCAGCTTGGCCTTTATTGTAGAAGCCTTAATGGCTTTTGCAAAGTCATTAAGGTGCATATTACAAGGGTTACTCTCATATCCGCAACTAGCCACCCCGACAAAAGGTTGCTTCATCTCTTCATCCGTCAGCCCTGTTGCATACAACATCGCCATTGAAGCCGGATTCTCTTTATTATCGCTTACTTCCCAACTATTTTTTTTCGAATTGCTCATTATAATTCTATCATTTTTAACAACTGGCTTATAAAAAAAAGTGCTTCACTCGAATGAAGCACTTTGATTGATTTTTTCTATTGGTAATAGATCAGCGCTTCATTTCTTACTAAATGATAATGACAATTAGGACGACAAGGCTGACAACTACTAACATATCTCTTTTGGAGTATTTTCTTTGATTCTATTTTGTACTATTATAATGCAATATTAAAACTCATAATCCATACTTACAATATTTTAATTCTTTTTTTAATTTACAAAAAATAAGAAAATAATGTAAATGAATTTAATTAAAAAATTAAAGTTTATTATTACAGATTTAAGGCAATTTTATTTTAATTATTTCATTATGACGAAAAAATTCAAAATTTTATTCTGATGCAAACTTTTGTTAATTTTTTAGCAAAAAAACCGCCTTTTAGGACATCCTTACCAACTTTAACCTTAAGTAAGCATTTATCCATTTAAATGATTTAAAAAGCCTCCTAGAAAATCCCCTCCTTTGTTTTAATTTTATAACCTAAAGATGTACAATTATGATCGTTTTTCCCAATGCAAAAATCAATCTTGGATTACATGTCCTCCGAAAGAGATCAGATGGATACCATGATATTCACACTTGCATGTATCCCATACCTTTAAGAGAAGCTTTGGAAATTATTCCCTCCAAATCTTTTTCTTTTACTCACAGTGGAATACCCATACCTGGCCCGTCAGATCATAACCTGATCGTGAAAGCTTACCAATTGCTATTGGCGGATTTTCCAAAGTTATCACCAGTAGCTACCCATCTCCATAAAAATATCCCAATAGGCGCCGGATTGGGTGGGGGATCAGCTGATGCAGCTTTTGCTTTAAAACTTTTGAATGAACTATTTTCTTTAGACCTGAGCCCAAAACAACTCGAGGACTATGCCTCCCAACTAGGGAGCGACTGCCCCTTTTTTGTACAAAATAAATCTCAAGTGGCAGAAGGAAGAGGAGAAAAGCTTGAACCAATTTCTGTTGACCTAGCAGGAAATTGGCTTTACTTAGTTCATCCGGGCATTCATATAGGCACTAAAGAGGCTTATGAAGGGATCCAACCCACAGAAAAGGACTTGGACCTAAAGGCTGTTCTTGCAGCACCATCTTCGTGGAAATCAAAACTTGTCAACGATTTCGAAAAGGGAATTTTCTCTAATTATCCAGAAATAGCCGTCATAAAGACAAAGCTCTATACTGCTGGCGCGTGGTACGCTGCCATGTCTGGCTCAGGTTCTGCGGTATTTGGATTGTTCAAGCATCCACCGGAAGAGATGAAATTTCCAGAACATTATTTTCTTTTTTCTGAAAAATTGCCTTAAACCCGAAATAGGCAATAGCCATTCTATTCCGTGATGGAATCACTTCAAAAATAGGCCTTGGATTTCCCGATTTAATGTATTTTTCTAACCGTTCTCGTCACCCTTCTTTTTTGGACAAAACGGATCATAGGATAAATACAGACTGAAACCAAAATGATTAAGGTACCCAAGTAAAATTCAGGTTTCATTTTTTCTTTTTCTCCGAAGATGATAAAGGCAAGTAGAATGCCGTATACGGGTTCCATATTTACCGTCAGGTTAACAGCAAAAGCCGATAGCCGTTTCATGAGTTTCACAGACAAGGTAAAAGCAATAACTGTACATACCTGTGAAAGTACCAGCAGCCAAAACCAATCCATGCCCTGTGGAACCCAGGAAAACCCTTCCACAGTAAACCAGTAAGCATAAAATGGAATAAAACCTGTAGTCAGTAAAAAGGCGCCAATCATTTCATAAAAAGTTATAATAAAGGGACTATGGCTTTTGGTCAGCCTCCCATTTATCACGGTAAGGCACGCACTCAATAAAGCAGAGGTAACTGCTAAAAATATCCCTAGGCTGTATCCAGACTCAAACTTAAATATCACTATCAAGCCAAGAATTACAACCAATCCCAGCATTACTTCATACCATTTTATAGGTTGTTTGTTGACCAATGGCTCTATAAGAGCGGTCCATAGGGAGCAAGTGGCCATTCCGGCGAGACAAACTGATGCCGTAGAGACTTGTGCTGCCCAAAAAAACAGAATCCAATGTGCTCCAATCAAGCCTCCTGTAAGTAGAAACTTGAGCAAAGCATTTCCATTTACCTTTAAAGGCCGCTTTCTAAATTTGAGCAACAAGAAAAGGCCTATACTGGCAAGAAGTGTGCGGTAGAATACGATCTCTACTGCTGGAAGACTTATCAATAAACCTAGAATAGCTGTAAATCCCCAGATAAGAACGACCAAATGAAGCCATAAATAATCTTTTACCATAAACTAAAAATTATCTGGGTACGGTTTTGTAAAGTACCAGTCCAGTCAGTCCAAAAACAATATTAGGTATCCATACTGCCAAGATAGGATAAGCAGTACCTGCTTCAGCAAATGTCCTCGAAAGTAGAAAAAGTATGATGTACACAAAGGCCAGCATAAAGCCCAGTGCTATTTTGAAACCAGAACCTCCGCGGGTTTTCTTGGCAGAAACGATCACCCCAATGAAAGTAAGAAGAATCGCAGCAAACGGGGACATAAAGCGAACGTACTTTTCGATTTTGTAGAAGCTAATATTGTCCGCTCCTCTCTCCTCCAGAATGACGATCTGCTTGGAAAGCTCGGGTAGTGTCAGGGTTTCGTGGTGATTGAGTGGTAGATCAAAATCAGCGGGGGTAATGGACAAGGTTGTATCCATAGCGTCTCCCGTCGTCCAGGTCTCCCCCATTTCATTCAATGCTCTCAATCTCCAATCACGGGCATTCCAGACATTTTTGGTTGTGTCCCAAACGATTCTTTCTGCGGAGAATTTGGACAGCAGTTTCCCGTCTTTGATATGCTCCAAGGTAAAATCATGTCCTGAGTTAACGGAAGTAAAGTACCTACGGATATAGGCATATAAATCAGGCGCTACTTTTATGTGAATATTTTGCTGGTTTAGGTCCTGTTGTTTGTCCAGGTATTCAACCCTGAATTGTGAAACTCCCGCAGTGGCTACAGGCAGTACCCAACCATTGAGCAAAAAACTGATCACTGCAATCAAAACCGCAGACATTATAAAGGGCACCAACATTCTTAAAAAACTAACCCCGCTACTAAGAATAGCAATGACCTCTGTTCTTTCAGCCATTTTTGACGTAATAAAAATCACGGAGATAAAGACAGTAATTGGGGTAAGTAAATTGTTTAGGTAAAGCCCATAATTGAGCATATACTGCAAGATCTCAGCGGCAGGAACATCATTTCGGATATAGGTATCATTCTTTTCGGTGAAATCCAGCACCAAAACGACCAAAATCAACATCATGACCACGAAAAAATAGGTCTTGAGAAAATTTTTAATGATTAGTTTATCCAATAGTTTCATACGAACTGGTCTTTCTCTTTTGTATCAAATGAAACGGCTGCTTTAGCAGAATCCTTATAACCTTCTGCTCACTTTTTCTACCATTGAATTTTTCCAGGTGGTAAAATCACCGGCCTGTATGTGTTCTCTAGCTTGTGTTATCAACCAAAGATAGAAGGATAAATTGTGAATACTTGCAATTTGGGCAGCCAGAATTTCCTTACTTATGGTCAGGTGTCTGAGGTAGGCCTTGGAGTAAAAATTACTTACATGGGAATCGAAGCCACTGTCAAGGGGCGAGAAGTCCATTTTCCACCTTTCATTTCGGATATTAATAATCCCTTCCGTGGTAAAGAGCATGCCATTCCTAGCGTTTCTGGTTGGCATCACACAATCAAACATATCTATACCTAGTGCTATTGCTTCCAAGATATTGGCCGGGGTCCCCACCCCCATAAGGTATCTTGGTTTATCTTCTGGAAGTATATCTGTTACCAGATCTGTCATTTCATACATCATCTCAGCAGGCTCACCTACCGACAGGCCACCAATGGCATTTCCTTCCCTATCTTGGTCGCTAACAAAACGTGCCGCATCTTTTCTCAGGTCTTTGAAAGTACTCCCTTGGACGATAGGAAACAAAGATTGCCCATAGCCATATTTTCCCGATGTGGTATCGAACTGATCAATACATCGTTTTAGCCATCTGTGTGTGAGATGCATGGAGTTTTCAGCATAGCTCCAATCACAAGGAAAGGGGGTACATTCGTCAAAGGCCATTATAATATCTGCCCCAATAGTCCGCTGAATGTCCATCACTGATTCAGGAGTAAAATGATGTTTTGAACCATCAATATGGGATTTAAAGACCACCCCTTCTTCTTTTATTTTCCTGTTACCTTCAAGGGAAAAAACCTGATAACCACCACTGTCCGTAAGAATAGGACTTGACCATCCCATAAATTTATGCAAACCACCAGCTTTTTCGAGCACTTTCAGGCCAGGTCGAAGGTAAAGGTGATAAGTATTGCCCAGAATAATTTGGGCTTTCACATCATAGGTCAACTCCCTTTGGTGAACAGCCTTTACCGAACCAGCTGTCCCCACAGGCATAAATATAGGTGTTTGAATCAATCCATGATCTGTTTGAATTTCACCGGCTCGAGCTTTCGAGTTTGGATCCTTGCTTTCAAGTTTAAATTTCATTCCTCCCTTTCATTGATAAATCTCCCATTTACTCATTATATTTGAATTCGAAATAGGCGATAGTTATTTTAGTATGTATTGAAATTATTTCAGAATCAGTAAATCGTTGCGATTTTTGACATCAACATGGACTTGCTATGTTCTGGTCTTCAACTCTCCTGATTTCTTTTTAATTAAAAAACGCATTGCCCAGCTCATGGCCTATTCCAAATGGAACACAAAAATAACCGCAATTAAACAAAAATTTGAGATTTTTGAATTAATCTTAAAGAACGGACAGTAGGTGCAAATATGGAAAACACATCATGGTGGATATTTTTTTTAGCTTCGGGCGTGCAGTTTACCTATTTGATGGTAGTTTTTGGCAGGTTTGTTTTTTTTCACAAAGCCGAACAAGAGGCTGAACAGGACTCTAATCTCAGCGGAGTATCCGTTATTATAGCCGCCAAAAATGAGTCTGCTCACTTACAAGACCTTGTACCTTTACTTATGGAGCAGAACTATCCTAAATATGAGGTACTAATTGTGAATGATTGTTCCACTGATAACTCAGAAGATATGTTGAGATCGCTTGCTGAAACTTACAGCAACCTGCGAATTGTGAACATCAGGTATACTCCGGATCATGTGACAGCCAAGAAATATGCCCTTACTTTGGGCATAAAGGTATCCAAACACGATACTATTTTGCTTACCGATGCGGATTGCAGACCTGTCTCTCCACACTGGATCAGGAGGATGTCTGCCCCTGTACGCAATGAGGGCAAGACTTTTGCTCTCGGGCATGGATCCTATTTGGCACTACCTGGGCTATTGAACAAAATCATTCAGTATGAAACCCTTTTTACAGCCATTTATTATTTTTCATTTGGCTATTGGAAGTCCCCATTTATGGGGGTAGGCAGAAATCTCTGCTACAGAAAAAGCTTTTTCATGGAAAAGAAAGCATTTAAATCACTGTGGCATATTGAAGGAGGGGATGATGATCTTTTTGTCAATCGCTATGCAACGGCAGAAAACACAGCCATAGTAGCACATCCTGAAAGCATTACTATTTCTCAACCAAAGACCAGTTTCAAAGCTTATTTCACCCAAAAGAAGCGACATTATCATGCTGGGAAATATTATCGCCCTAAAGATAAACTAAAACTAGGTTTGTATTCGTTAAGCCATTTGGTGTTCTGGCTCTCCGCAGCAGGAATTGTAATTCTTGAAAGCACCTGGGAACCAATTGCCCTTGTATTGGGGTTAATTTTTACAAGGGCTATGTTGCAATATTTAATTATTCATAGGGCAAGAAAAAAATTAGAGGGAACTGGTAAGGTAATTTGGACTATATTTTTTGATTTGATGTACATGATTTATTTTTGGACCTTAGGAACAAAAGGTTATCTGTCAAAAACAGTTAAATGGAAATAAAGGAAAGAAGTTTTTCAGATAAAGCGTTAGAAGATTTTGAATTGATCGACAAAGCGGTCAATGATAAAGACCAGCAGGCGTATGCCTCGCTCATGAAGCGGTACAAGAAAGCAGTATACTTTATGATCCTTAAAATGATCAGAGGTACCGATGACGCAGAAGATCTCACCATGGAAGCCTTTGCCAAGGCGTTTAAAAATCTCCACAAATTCAAAAAAGACTATACATTTAGTACCTGGCTTTTTAGAATTGCAACCAACAACACCATAGATTTTATCCGAAAAAAGAAACTCAAAACCATGAGTCTAAACAACACCATGACAGACGATGGGGGAAATTCGGTAAACATAGATGTGGAAGATGATGACAACAATCCTCAGGATGAGTTTATCAAAACCCAAAGAAAAGAGATGGTGAGAATTTTTGTCGACAAGTTGCCTGCAAAATACCGAAAGCTGGTTCAGCTAAGGTATTTTGATGAGTTGTCTTATGATGAAATCGCTGCTGAACTGGACAAACCTTTGGGAACGGTAAAGGCACAACTTCACCGTTCAAGAGAACTACTTTACGAAATTGCTAAGGGCAAAAACAAACATATTTAATTGATGAATGCAGACCATAAGCTGATCCAACAATACTTCCCGGAATTGAATGCCCAACAAATGGAACAATTTGAGCGCATGGGAGACCTTTATCTCGATTGGAACAGTAAAATCAATGTCATCAGTCGAAAGGACATGGAAAGTTTTTACATTCACCATGTACTGCATTCTCTAGGTGTTGCAAAATTACTTTCATTCCAAGCCGGTACCAAGATTCTTGACATAGGTACGGGCGGAGGATTCCCAGGAATCCCACTAGCCATCTTATTCCCTGAAGTACAGTTTCACCTTGTGGATTCCATCGGGAAAAAAATATCCGTGGTGAAGGATGTGGTCAAGCAATTGGGATTGAAAAATGTAGCGGCACAACAAGTGCGTGCAGAAAGCTTAGAAGACAGGAAGTATCACTTTATCGTAAGCCGAGCAGTAACACAGATGGAGAAATTTTACCCCTGGATCAAAGACAAGTTTAGAAAAGAAGATGTCCACGAGGAGTTTCAGAATGGTGTTTTTTATTTAAAAGGCGGTGATGTGGATGAGGAATTGGAAGCTTTGCACCTTAATTATGTAAGTTATCATCTAGAAGATTACTTTACCGAATCCTATTTTGAGACCAAAAAAGTGGTTTATCTACCCTATGAAGGCAAAAGGTAATTCGATCTCTTTGTAAGCAAAAATTGGCAAGATGGGTTCTTAGCCAGTTTAGGCTACTTAATTTTTTCCTCTTCTTAGATTTCCATCGAAGGCTTTAAAAACAAACTAGTTTTCATAGGTATATTTTTACCTTGCCAAAACCACTTCAATATTGGTTTCACTAACCGTAAGTCCCTCTTCTTGAAAACGCTCAAAATCGGAAACTTCAATCTCACCTGAAAGCATCAGCATCGTATCTGAATAGTCCACTACATCCAGCGTTACAGTCTCTTCATTATCTGTAATCACCAACTGATCACCCACCAACTCCCAGGTGCCAGAAAAAATCTCCACTCCCTGAACAGGGATTTTCTCATTTTGAACCGTAAAGCCCAGCGCTATTAAATCTACATCGAAAACGAAGCTACCAGCTGCAATTACTAATTTATCTATGTCACCAAAATTGAGAGTCATGTCATAATTTTCCCCTCTTCCCTCAATACTGACAGGCACAGAAGATCCACCAGATACTGTGACAACACCTCTACCGCTCAGTGTAGCTTCTTGCAAGGTCCACTCTTTATTTGCCAATTCCAGGGCTGGGCCATCTTCTTCAGGTGTAGTTGTACAACTCCCGATCAACAAAAGCGCCGACAAAGAGAGAATAAATGAGGACTTTTTCATAGCAAATATTATTTCTTTTTATAGGTGATTTTAACAGGTACACCTGTAAAATCAAAATTTTCCCTTAACCTATTTTCGAGAAACCGTGTGTACGGCGATTTAATGTACTGAGGCAGGTTACAGAAAAAAGCAATCACAGGATTTTTGGTTGGCAACTGTGTGATGTACTTGATTTTAATGTATTTCCCTTTATTTGCCGGTGGTGGATATTTTTCGATTTCTGGCAACAATACCTCATTCAGCTTGGAAGTTGGAACCTTCCGCTGTTTATTTTCATATACTTGCATGGCCATCTCCATGGCTTGATAGATTCTCTGCTTGGTGAGGGCAGAAACAAATATGATAGGGATCCATTTATTTTCACCCAGCTTTTCTGTCATGTTGTCCTTAAAAGCCTGCATGGTCTTGTGGTCTTTTTCTACCAAATCCCATTTGTTGACTATGATCATCATCCCCTTATTATTTTTGATAGACAACGAGATAAGGTTAACATCCTGTGCTTCCAGCCCTCGGGTGGCATCCACCATAATGATGATCACATCTGAATCTTCTAGGGTCCTCAATGAGCGCATCACGGAGTAAAACTCAATGTCTTCTTTTACCTTGGCCTTTTTCCGAATTCCTGCTGTATCAGTGAGGATATAGTCTTTACCATATAGCTGGTAACGCGTGTGGATCGCATCTCTGGTCGTTCCTGCTTCATCAGTCACTATAGACCTTTCCTTGCCTATCAAAGCATTTAGAAAGGACGATTTACCTACATTTGGTCTTCCCAGGATTGCCAGTTTTGGCACTCCTTCATCAGGGTCTCTTTCTCCTTCATCAGGAAATTTTTGAATCACCTCATCCAGCAAGTCACCTATACCACTTCCACTGGTGGAGGTGGTTGGAAAGATGGTTTCCTCCCCTATGCCCAAAGCATAAAATTCATTGGCCATTAAAAGGTCGTCCAGGTTATCCGCCTTATTGGCCACCATAAAAATTGGCTTATCTGTGCCTCTCAACTCTTTGGCAAAATCCGCGTCTAAATCAGTAAGTCCGACCATGCAATCCACCACAAATAAGATAACTGAGGCCTCTTCTATGGCCAGCTTTACTTGCTTGCGAATTTCCTTTTCGAAAATATCTTCTGATCCCATCACATACCCACCGGTATCAATGACAGAGAAAAACTTTCCACCCCATTGGGCATGGCCATAATGCCTGTCCCTGGTCACACCACTAATGTTGTCTTCAATGGCTTTTCGCTCTTCTACCAGTCGGTTAAAAAGCGTGGATTTACCCACATTAGGTCTCCCTACAATTGCTACTATATTGGCCATAATACTATGTGTTATTGGTCGTAACCAAATTTTTTCAATTTGTTTTTATTTTTTCTCCAGTTCTCTTCCACCTTCACAAAAGTTTCTAGAAAAACTTTTTTCCCAAAAAATTTCTCCATTTCAATCCTGGCTTGTGTGCCCACTCTTTTCAAAGCTTTCCCCTTGTCTCCGATGATAATTCCTTTCTGACTATCCCTTTCCACATAAATCAACGCTCTCATACGGAGCAATTGATCGGTTTCTTCAAAATCTTCTATTCGAACTTCTGTACTGTAGGGTATTTCTTTTTTGTATTGGTTAAAGATTTTTTCTCTAATAATTTCGGAAGCAAAGAAACGTTCTGGGCGATCACTTAGTTCTTCTTTATCATAAAATGGTGGATGTACTGGCAAACGATCCAGGATTTCCTGCATGATCTTTTGCAAGTTAAACCCTTCCAATGCTGAAATTGGAATAACTACATCCGCTTTTATCCTTTCGGTCCAGTATTCCGTTACTTCTGCGAGCTTTTCCTCTTTATTCAAGTCAATTTTATTGATGACAAGCAAAATAGGCACTCCTGCTGCATTTACCTTTTGGATAATGTCTTCAATTTCTTCATCATTCTCAAAAAGATCTGTCACAAAAATGATCACATCAGCATCTTCGAGCGACAGGTGTACAAAACCCATCATGCTTTTGTGCAGTTCGTATTTCGGTTTTAGCATGCCGGGAGTATCGGAGAAGACGATCTGGTATTCCGGTTCATTCATAATTCCCAAAATCCTGTGGCGAGTAGTCTGGGCTTTGGACGAAATGATAGAAAGCTTTTCTCCAAGCATGGCATTCATTAAGGTAGATTTGCCCACATTAGGCTTACCTATGATATTAATAAAGCCTGCTTTATGCATATTTTCTGGCATGGTCTCAGATTTTTTTTACAAAGGTACTTGATTTTTGATAATATGTCCTTACCTTTGTACCACAATAAAGGATAAGGCAGCAAAAAACGTTTAAAACCTTATCATTTTTAAAGGCGATTTTATTTAAAATTAAAGATATATCGCGGGATGGAGCAGTTGGTAGCTCGTTGGGCTCATAACCCAAAGGTCACAGGTTCGAGTCCTGTTCCCGCTACTAAGTCAGACAGAAATGTCTGGCTTTTTTTTTGTTAAGTTTAACTTGACTTTTTTTCGACTTTATGTTTACTGTTTACATTTTGTACAGCCCAGACCATACTAAAACTTATGTGGGATTTACCTCTGATATGGAGGCAAGGTTTAAGGCACATAATGAATTTGGAATAAAAGGTTGGACCATCAAGTATAGGCCATGGGTATTAATCCACACGGAGAAATTTGAATTTAAAAAGGAGGCATTTCTTAGGTAAAAGGAATTGAAATCTGGGAAAGGAAGGGATTTTATTAAAAGCCTTTTGAGACTTAAAAAAATTATTTAATAGACCAAACCTCTCTTGTTCCAATAGGAAGGCGGTACTTGGAAACACGCATCTAACAAATTATCTGCTTTATATTCCCTTCTTATTGGTCCACAAGCTTCGTTTTTTTCCAATTCTCCTTTACCAAGTCCAAAATGATTTTTAGTACTTTTGTTTTGTCAAAATTTTGAATTAAAACCACTTTGACGTCGAGTATGTGGTTTTATTTGTTTCTAGGGGGGCAGCAATAAACTTTTTATCCCGTCTATTTTTTTTACAAATAAATTAAGCCCGAAATTTGCGCTCGCCATTCTATTATGTGATGTAATTACTTTAAAATCAAATACTTATTTGTTGTCCTTGGACAGCTGCAATCACAGGTTGGGTGAGATCTTCATAAACGGTAATATTTTTGCAAGCCAGTCATCAATTGACTCACAGAACACCCCATACCAGCGCCAAGGAATATTTCACTTACTCCCTAATTACATTCCTAATAAATTACCCAATCGCCTATTTCGGGTTTAAGCAAATCTTAAGAATTATTAAAGGAAGCACTAAGGAAAATACTTTGAAATTGTCTCTGTATAATCACTCATTTACCTATTATGAAAGAGAATATTTCCAGAAATAAATTCCTCAAATCCTTGAGATTTAAAGGAGCATCCTTGCTCGCCGTTTATTGTGGGGCAGCATCTGTATCATCTTGTATTAATGAGGCAGGAGATCCTCCTGGTGGAACTACAGGTGGTGAAACAGGACTGGATTTTACCCTCGACCTCAATGACAATGCCTATTCTTCTTTAAAATCAGTAGGGAATTACTTGATCGTCGATAAGGTGGTGGTGGCAAGAGTTTCTGAAGATGCCTTTGCCGCAGTCACCCTCATTTGTACGCATGAAAATAGAGCCAAGATAATCTATCAAGGAACTGGCTTTTACTGTACCGAACATGGAGCAAAATACACCATAACAGGGGAAGGACTTAATTCTGAAGACAAAAAAGGGATTAATGCATACAACACAGCATTTACTGATTCAACACTTAGGGTTTATGCTTAATTTATTCCTATTATTTCATAGATCGAATAGCCTGATAAAGCTATCCCTGGCTTTTCTTTTCCTTTTTTTTAGTTCTAAAGCATTCTCTCAAAATGATTTGCTGAATATGCTAAATGAGAATTCTCAAAAGGAGAAAGTATATACCCAAGCCACATTTAAAGCTTCCCGGTTGATCAATGGTCAAACCATAGAAACGCTGCCTAAGAACCACCTGGATTTCTCATCGGTTTGGAGCGGTCAACAGTGGCTTTTTGGCCAACTTTTTCGGTTTGGATGAAGCACGGATTCGGTTGGGCTTGGAATATGGAATGACAGACCAGTGGTTAGTTGGCGTTGGAAGGAGTTCCGAAGAAAAGACCTATGACTTCTACACTAAATCCAAGCTATAAATCATTCCTCTGCCGCAATTTTCAATGCTGAAAACAATGAAATTGCGGTTCAGATTCGGATAACAGATTTTGATTTTCCTAACAAGCTGATGCAGGAGCACTTCAATGAAAATTATCTTGAAAGTGAAAAATACCCTTTTGGAATATTTAAGGGTAAAATTTCGGAAGCACTGGATGTGAGCAAATCGGGAACCTATAAGGTGACTGCTGTCGGGACGATGACCATTCATGGTGTAACCCAAGCCATCAGCATTCCCGGCACCATCAAATCAACAGGAGATCGACTGAATTTTGACTTTAAATTCCCTATCCTTCTGGAAGATTACAAAGTAGCTATTCCAACCATCGTCTTTCATAAAATCGCTGAAGTTGTAGACGTTTCCGGTTCCATGACCTTGGTAAAAAAATAAAACCCAAGTAACCTTTACAGATTTTTCGTCAGTATTTATTTTTAATCCAAAAGCGGTGGCATTCTTTCAAATCAAAGGAAGGTGCCGCTTTTTGGCTTGTTATTTAAATTATATTTGTTCCAAAGGAATATATAAGGATTAAAATCAGTGTGGGTCTTTTATGCCTGGTGGATTCAAATATTAATGATCATGGAATTTTCAAAATTTAAATTTTAATAGGACAAACTTGCTTTTAAGCGGTCATTAATAGCCATAGCGATCGTCTTTTTAACCAACTCACTTGCATTTACAAAAGTTGATTTAGATTTCAACTCTTCAAAGGAGCGTTTCAAAAGTAGTTTACCAAAACATTCATCAGAAAAGCTATGAGAAACAAACTTAACTTCCTGGAAGTCAAAAACTACAAGATCGTTTGATTCAAGAAGAGATTCTATTTGCACACGAATTTCTTGCCCCAAAACTCTCGTCCCAAGGTTGCTAGAAAAGCTATTAAATAAGATAGTGTGGGGCATTTTATGTTCTTTATAGGTATTCAAAGTTACCAAAGGTTCTCAAGATTACCAAATTGAGATTCTTTAAACTCCTGAAACATATCGAGTTGATCTGATTTTTTCTCGAAAATTTCTTTATGATTAACAGGGATATCAGTATTAATTCTAAGATAATTTATTGTGCCTTTCCATTCAGGCGTTTCACATAACATTCCATTACGAAGGCATGAACTGCCTGAATATACCATAAAGTCTCCTCTATTTTTTCTCATCATTTGCGAAGTAGCCCACAGACCAAAACCTAACCCAAGACTATTGGTGACTCCTTTTTCAATACACCTAGAAACGGCCTCCCCTTCAGAAAGATCTTTATATCTCGATTTTGGGTGACTTGTCAAAGCTGCATGGATTCCCTGTCCGGTGTCAGCAATGGTAATTCTATCTCTTTCGCTATTGGGAAGAATTGAGCCACAACAAACCCAGTTCCAGCCCCATACCTGAATTCTGGGCTAGAATGATTTAGGGTATTGTCTAGCACTTCATATAAACAAAAATTTAGAACCGTCAGCATGTCTTCGTTTACACCATTTACGATTAGTATTCGCATTATCTCAGCAAACACATTATCTATGTTTTTCTCGTTAAACTAATAATTCTAATTTCAGGTTTATTACTGGAAATCTAAAAACCAGGCTGATCTAGCGGGAAATTTATCGAATTCAAATATTAATGATCATGGGTTTTTTAAAATTTAAATTTCTTATTTTACTAGTGATATAAACTTGTCAGTCACCTCATACCCGCCTGCTCTCTTCGATCCCTCATATTCAATTGCTCCAATTTGTTTTAAAACTGCTATATGACGCTCAAGTGTTTTGTAAGGCCTATTTAACTTCTCAGCAATTTCTGAAGCTCTGATGCTTTTTTTAGCAAGTATCACCGAAATAATCTGAATCATTGACTCTTTTACTCCCTCAGTTATTCCCTCTCGAGTAGCTTCATCAATCATACTAGTTATTCCCTCAGTTATTCCCTCAGTTATTCCCTCATTGTAATTAAAAGGGACAACCACATCAGGAAATGTTACAGAAACAGTATTGTCAATCAACTTCCAGATAGGCGGTTTGAAACCTAATTCTTTACAGTGTGCAATCATCTTCATTGTGCCAATCCCTATCTTTTCTATCCAACCTCTCAAAAAGAATATGTGGGCTATATCGGGATTTACAGGGATGGATAAATGGTCTTCCGACAACGACTTCACGCTAATACCTTTTGGTAAACTACCATAACTGTTCACTTGAAGCTTGTCAGGATAGATATTGATTGCAGTGCTACTTGAAAAGGAAGAATAATCCCGATGAACAAATGCATTTAAAATGGCTTCGCGAATAGCAAGTCTAGGAAAAGAAGCTTTATCTGTCCGAGTCCATTTCGTCGATTGAAAGGAACTGGAAATACCATAAGTTAAATCAAAAAATCGGTTATAGACCGAATAGTTTTGAATAGGTTTTCATCAAAAATTTTATCATAAAGGAGCTGTTGCCCTGTTTTATCGGTTCTGAAAACAGAAAGTCGAACCCTCACTTGCGGGAAATACTTAGCTGGATTTCTGCCAAATAGCACAACGGCTGCATTGGTGAAATCACCATTTTTATAAAGCCCAAATTTACTCAAAAACTGTAGGGGGTCATCAGGCAAACTATGCTCACGTTCGGAGCGGTTGCCGTCTTTTATACAATCTAACACCTCATTCATGTCAATATCTTCTACTTCAACCTCAATTGCAGATTTTGTTTCCCAACGTTGGTTGCGATCTGTCTCTTTGTGGATCAATTCGGACAACTGCTTAGAGTTTGCTTGAATAGTTGTAGCTGCAATTCGGTAATAAACAGCACCATTGAATATGTAGGGTTGATTGGTTCCTTTCCAGACAGTAATGACCAGCACATCCTTTTTATCAACTTTCTGAATATCCACCGAAATGGCAGGCTCTGGAACAATTTCAGCGATTAGGTAATTTTGAATTTCTGTTGAAATAACTTTGGCATTTTTGATCCCATGAACTAATTGAGAGTCTTCTACTCCAACAACCAAATGACCTCCATCACGATTTAAAAAAGAACAAATTACTTTGGCCACCTCCACTTTATCCAAGTGGGCTATAAACTCAAGAGTGGTAGATTCTTTTTTCTGCAATAAATCTTGGATATAGTTTACATCACTTTTTTTCATAATGTCTTCATTTTTTCGATGATGTCTAAAATCCTATCCATTTTAGTAAGGTGCTTCATCAAAATAGATGCGATCAGATTGTTGAAAAAAATCTCTCATTTGATCGACAGTAGTCAGCTTTTGCGTATTCGGCCCTTGCCTAACATAGATAGCTCCGGACAATACATAAGGTTTCTGATCACCACTGTTCACTTCAATGACCCAAATTAATTTTCCTGCTAATGCTATCTGATAAAGCTTAGTAGGTAGATGGGGGTTGATTTCATTCAATGCATTTTGTATCGCTGATCTTTTGCCATTATCTATTTCTGCCCCAATAATCTGATTATCATCACCTACTCCTATCAACAACAATCCACCGGCAGCATTGGCAAAGGCGCAGATTTCCTCACTTAGCTCTTTCAACTTACTTGGCACACGGACTTTAAACTCCGGATTGTATGATGCTTTGGACTGCTTCAGGTGTGAGATTATTGGTCATTTTTGAATTTTTTTAGTTTTTCTATTGTCCAATTAGATAAATACATCTACAAATCAATGAGAATTATTTCTAATTTCAAACATTTGACCGTTTGTGGTGCATGAAGATCGGTTTCAAGCCGTCGAGAGATATCACTCTTAGTCCATTTAGGGTCAGACCATAGAAACGCTGCCTAAGAACCACCTGAATTTCTGGATTTCTCATCGGTTTGGAGCAGTCAACAGCGGCTTTTTGGCCAACTTTTTCGGTTTGGATGAAGCACGGATTCGGTTGGGCTTAGAATATGGATTGACAGACCAGTGGTTAATTGGCGTTGGAAGGAGTTCCGAAGAAAAGAACTATGACTTCTACACTAAATACAAGCTGTTAAGGCAATCCAATACCTTTCCCCTCACCCTTTCTGCTTATGGAAGTACGGTATTAAATACTATACCTACCGGATATGTGATGAATTCCGGGTGTGAAATGAAATTTTATTACAAGAAAGAATGACTTAAACGGCTCAGGCATTTACCAGCTGAAATTGTAGACGTTACGGGTTCCATGACATTGGTAAAAAAAATAAAACCCAGGTAACCTTTACTGATTTTTCTGTTTTTTATTTTACCTATTTTTTTGTTTTACTTTTTAAAATTACTGACAGGCCCTTGATTTTATAAAAACCTAAAAATTTACGTAAGATATTAAGGTTATAGTCTCAAGATCTATTGCTGAAAACACTCAACTTAGCAATAAGTCGTAAAAATTAGTTTTTACTTCCCAACCTTTTACCTATTTTTAACTTACTTACAATATATCATGTTTTATATAATTTTATGCAGGCATTTGAAGTCCACCAAAAGATAGTAGAAGATTATAAAGACTATTTAAAAAGCTTCAACATCATTAAGGATTTAAGGATCAACAATGTTGTGGACAAAGCCTTTAAAGATCATGAATACATACCTGAGCCTTTAATCCAATTTAACCCTTCCTTCAAAAAAGCTGCTGCATTGGATGATTTGGTAAAGGAAGGATTACTCCATCCAAACATGAATAGGGTTTTTAAGGGTTTTCATCTTTTTACCCATCAAGAAGAAGCAATTAGACTTGGAGCCACTGAAAAATCATTCATTGTTACTTCAGGGACGGGGTCGGGTAAATCTTTGACGTTTCTTGGAACAATATTCGATTTCCTATTTAAGAACCCAGGTAAATCAGGAATTAAGGCAATTTTGGTGTACCCTATGAATGCTTTGATCAATTCTCAATTTGAGGAGATTCATAAGTTTGCCCATAATTACGGTGATGATTTCCCTATCTCTTATAAGAAATATACTGGACAAGAATCCGAACAAGACCGTCAAGATGTAGAAGATAATTTTCCTGATATTCTCTTGACCAACTACATGATGCTTGAGTTACTCCTGACCAGAGGAAAAGAGACATCCATTCGAAATTCAATCTCTAAGAATCTTCAATATGTGGTCTTCGATGAGCTTCATACTTACAGAGGAAGGCAAGGGGCAGATGTCTCAATGCTAATTAGAAGATTGAAATCTATTTGTTCGAATAAAGTGATTTCAATAGGTACATCTGCTACTATGGCATCGGGAGATGATAATCTCGATGAAAAGCAAGTTGTTGCAGATGTTGTATCTGAGGTTTTTGGAGAGCCTTTTCTAAAAAACCAAATCATTGGAGAGACTCTTGAAACTGTCACCCGAAGTACCAATAAACCTCCATCCGCTGTTGACCTTCAGGATGTAATGGCAATGGAAGTTGACCTGGAAGGCTCAGAAGAGCAGTTCAGAGTTCATCCATTAGCCATTTGGCTTGAAAATGAAATTGCTTTGACGATCGGACCGGATGGAAAAATAAAAAGAGCCAAACCGCTTGGGTTAAGTAAGATAATTGAAAAGCTAAATCATGCATCTAAGCTTAATGATAAAATTAAATGCCAGCTCTTTCTAACACGATTTTTCGAATGGTCAGAGAAGCTAAATATCAAAAACATTTCAAAGCGATTATCTTTCCTGCCTTTTAAGATTCATCAGTTTATTTCCCAAACGGGAAATGTATATGTTACTCTTGAGGAAAGGAATAAACGAAAAATCACTCTTGAAGACGGAAGATATCTGAAAGAAGATGGTAATGAAAAATTCATCTTTCCTGTACTATTCAGCAGATATACCGGACATGATTTCATATGTGTCAAAAAGAATTTTGTTGAAAGTACGTTTGAGCCTCGTGAGCCAGACGACCTTCCTGCCAGAATCACTAAAGATGAACTCAAAGGGAATAGGGAGGAGAAACGAGCTAAGAAAAAACTGGAGGACAATAACTTTGAAGCAGGGTACTTGATTCTTTCATCTGATGGTGAAGAAATTTGGGATAATGACATGATTGAGTCACTCCCTGAAACTTGGTGGAAGAAGAAGAAGGGGCAAATCCAGATTGATAATTTTTATGAATTCCGGATTCCACGCAAGGTTTATTTTAATGAAAACGGGAGTTTTTCTGAAGAACCTGCTGATGGTTTGAATTTAATAGGTTGGTTTATTGCAGCCCCATTGTATTTAGACCCAACATGTGGAGTAATATATGATCCACGAACAAGGGAAAATACTAAGCTGATGAAAGTAGGTAATGTAGGTAGAAGCACAGCAACTACAATTTCTACGTTTAGCATTCTGAAAGCCCAGTTTGAACAAAAGATTTCCAAGGCCGATCAAAAGTTACTGAGTTTTACCGACAACAGGCAAGATGCTTCTTTACAAACAGGCCACTTTAATGACTTTTTAATGATCGGGAGATTAAGGTCCTCTATCTACAGAGCATTGAAATTGGCTGAGGATCAAAGCTTGACTATAGATACGATTTCTGATTCAGTGTTTAAAACTCTTGGCTTGAAAGAAGAAGATTACGCTAAAAACCCAAGTGATCCAGAATGGCCAGATGAGGACAATGAAAAAGCATTAAAAGATTATTTAAAAGTTAGGATCCTTTTTGATTTGAGAAGGGGTTGGCGATATAATACGCCAAACCTCGAGCAATGTGCCCTGTTGGATGTGGGTTACTATAAGTTAGAAGAATTCACTCAAAAAGAGTCCTTCTTTTCAGGTAATGAATTGTTAGAATCAATGGAGCCAGTTGAACGGCAACAGATTCTCCTTCATGTGCTCAATTACTTCAGAACAGCTTTTGCTTTTGATTTTTATCTCTTTGACGAAGGAAATAGAGAAGCTCTCCAAGAAAGGCTGAAACAGCGGCTTGATTCAAATAAAGAATGGTCATTGGATGCTGATGAAAGGTTAGATAGACCTCCATTTTTAACCTATGAGCGAACTGGAAAAGTTAAGAAAGGATTATTTTTAGAAAGCATAGGAGCTACTTCAAACTTAGGAAAATACATCAAGCGGCTTTTCATTAAGTATGACTTGGGGCCTATTAAGGGAAAGGAATTGACAAACTTTATTGATTCTCTTTGCAACCTTTTAAAGAAAGGAAATTTTCTTTCCGAGAAACCTATCACAGGAGAAAAGGGGATTGTAAGAGGATTTCAATTACGAGTAGAGAAGGTAATATGGAAGCTTGGTGATTTAGAGAATGTATTACCTGACGAAGTACGGATTAATACAACAAGAGACAGCGTTCGAATTCAGCCTAATCATTATTTCAAGAAATTTTATCAACAGGATTTCACCAGGTTTGATAAGTTTTTTAAAGCATCAGAACACACAGGACAAGTAGGCGCTCAAGATCGAATTGCACGAGAAATAGCTTTTCGAAGTGGTGATATCTCAGCCCTTTATTGCTCACCAACTATGGAGCTTGGGATTGACATCGCCAACCTAAGTATTGTACACATGAGAAATGTGCCTCCAAATCCCTCAAATTATGCTCAGCGAAGTGGCCGGGCTGGTAGAAGTGGACAAACTGCTTTGGTGTTTACCTATTGCTCAAGTACTTCTCCTCATGACCGCCATTATTTTAGAAATTCAATTGACATGGTGGCGGGTTCAGTTAAGGCACCGAAGATCGATTTGATCAATGAGGAGTTGATTGCTTCCCATTTGAATGCTTACATATTCATGAATTTAGGGCTAACAAATATTAATAACTCAGTAAAGGATTTTGTGGATATTGATCAGAAGAAAAACTTACCTGTTTTTCAGAAGACCCTTGATTTTATCGAAGATCAAACGCTCAATTATAAGTATTCATGGACTAATGGATTTAAAAAAGTGATTAATGACAAATACGGTGCTTTAGAGGAATCCAGTTGGTTTACAGATGATTGGTTGAAATTGAGGTGCAGTGACTTCGCAAGTAACCTGGATAAGAGTTTTGATCGATGGAGGACTTTATTCAAAAATGCGGCAAAACTTATAGAACAGTCCAGCAGAGTCATTGAGGACCCCACATTTAGTAAGGATAGTTCCGAAGCGAAAGAAGCAAAGCGGATGCAAGCAATCGGCCAGCGACAAAGGGATTTACTTTTGAATGTCTCAAAAAGGGACGGAACGAATGAATCTGAGTTTTATATCTATAGATATTTAGCTGCAGAAGGGTTTCTGCCAGGTTATAACTTTACAAGACTTCCTGTCCGGGCGTTTATAGGAAAGCGAAGCCAAGATGAAGGAGTATTTATATCGAGGCCTCGATTCATTGCGCTACGCGAATTTGGTCCAGGAAACTTAATCTATCATAACGGAGGAAAATTCAGAGTTACACGAATGCAACTTTCTGATTCTGATGCTAAAACTGACTTTTTAAAAATTTCTACCAAAACAGGTTATGCTTGGTTAGGTGAAGATGGCAAGACGGTTAATAATGATCCGATTACACAAGAACCTTTAAAGGGGCAATCAAATGCCATGGTATATAAAAATATCATGGAGCTCGTAGAGTCTGACACCTGGCCGCAAGAAAGGATTTCTTCAGAAGAGGAGGAACGAATGTCTTCAGGTTATGAGATCGAGCAGTTTTTTAACTTTCCAAAAGGAATAGATAGCACAAAAAAGACTATCCTTAGAGCTTCAGGACATCACCTCATGAACCTTACCTTTTGTCCGGCAGCAAAGCTAATCCAGGTAAATAAGAGATGGAAATCATCTAAAACTCCGGAAGGTGAAGAAGAGGTGGGTTTTACTATTGGAACAGTATCAGGGAAATGGTTGAAGAAAGCTGAATTAGCTAACCCTGATCGCGAAAATGATCCTGCAATGACAGTTCACTTGTATACGACTGATACGGCGGACAGTCTTTATATGCAGCCGATAAAGGCTTTGGACTTGGATGAAGATGGGGTTATATCTCTTACTTATGCTTTGAAAAGAGCAATAGAGCAAGTATTCCAAATTGAGGAAGCAGAAGTTGGAGTATGGTTCTTAGGTCCTGAGGATTCTAGAAATATTTTAATCTATGAATCAGCGGAAGGAAGTTTAGGGATTCTATCTCAAATGGTTCAGATTCCAGCTAAGTTGAGAGAAGTATTCAGAGAAGCTTATTCCTTGATGTACTTTGATCCGCAAACGAAGGAAGATTTGGCTCCAAATAAGCCAAAGGCAAGCTATGATGACTTGCTTTCCTATTACAATCAGCGATACCATGAGAAATTGGATCGATTTAAAATCAAATCAGCTCTGGAGCTTTTGATGATTTGTGAAGTCGATACTACTGGCGCAGGTAATAGTGGGCACAGTGATAGAGATGCCCATTTCCAAGAGTTGATGGAGCGATACGATTCTAATTCCGATATGGAGAGACGCTTGATTGATTACTTACATAAGAATGATTATTCATTGCCTGATAAAGCACAAATTAATCTAAGTAAGCCACTTGGAGTATATATCAGTGCAGATTTTCTATTCCTAAACAGGGACAAAACAATCAGGGCTATCCTATTTTGCGATGGCTCGATCCATGACCGACAAGAGGTCCGCGAGGATGATAGCCATAAAAGAACGATTTTGAGAGAAAGTGGAATAGATGTTATCGAATGGAATTATTCAGAGTCAATTCCTGAATTGGTAGAAAGAAGGAAAGATATTTTTAGAAAAGTATGATTACAAAAGAAAAACCATCCCCCGGTAAGCTGATTTCTCTTCGTGGCAGGGAATGGGTTGTATTGCCAACTGACGATCAGGACATCTTAAAAGTTAAGCCACTGGGAGGCTCGGACGATGAAGCTACCGGAATATTTTTACCATTAATGGTTCCAGAGGACCAATGGAAAGAAGCTTCTTTCCCAAGGCCTGAAAGTGAAGATTTGGGAGATTTTGAGACAGCCAAACTTCTGTTTGAAGCTTCTCGCTTATCTTTTCGAAATGCCAGTGGCCCTTTTCGGGCTATGGGTAAACTTTCCTTTCGACCAAGATCCTATCAAATCGTCCCTTTGGTGATGGCTCTCAAGCAAGAAGTAGTTCGGCTTTTGATTGCCGATGATGTGGGGATTGGTAAGACAATCGAAGCACTGATTATCCTGAGAGAACAAATAGAACGAGGTGAAGTCAAAAGATTTGCAGTCATCTGTCAGCCTCATTTGTGTGAGCAATGGCATAAGGAACTCAAAGATAAATTGGATATAGATGCTGAAATAATTCGTAGTAGCACAGTTTCTTCTTTGGAGCGAAAACTTACAGGCTCAGAAAGTGTTTTCAAAGCATTCCCCTATCAGGTCATATCGATTGATTATATCAAAAGCGATCGCAGAAAGCCCATCTTTTTGACGGATTGCCCGGAATTCCTGATTGTCGATGAAGCGCATACCGCTACCAAACCTGCAGGTGCAAGCTCCCCTTCTCAACAACAACGATATCACTTACTTCATGATCTTGCTAAGGATCAGAAAAGACAGATTCTGTTACTTACTGCAACTCCTCATAGTGGAAAAGATGAAGAATTTCAATCTCTTTTGGGATTACTAAAACCAGAATTTGAAAAAATCAATCTGGCGGATTTCGATCAAAAAAAGCGGGAAGAACTTTCCAAGTATTTTATCCAACGGAAAAGAGAACAGATTAGGAAGTGGCTATCAGAGGAGACGCCTTTTCCTGAGCGAGACACTAAAGAAATTGGCTATAAACTATCTCCAGACTACATCCACTTCTTTCGAGAAGCTCAGGCTTTTGCAAGAGGACTGACTAAAGGAGCTGAGCAGCATAAGGGATTAAAGGGGAAGTACTGGGCAGCTCTTGCGCTACTAAGAGGGATAATGTCTTCACCTGCAGCTGGATTGGAAATGCTCAAAGGAAAGATTCAACGAAGTGAAGAGGATTCTCCAGAAATTATCTATGAAGAAAATCCAGTTATAGAAAGAATTGAAGAAGATACCGATTCTACCCAAATGGAACTATTGGATCAAGCAGGGTTGGAAATATCTGAAATTGAGATTTTAAAAAGCCTTGCTGCAGATTTAGAAGAATTGGCAAACCTTAAGCAAGATAAAAAAGCAACAAACGCTTTGAGCATTGTAAAGGATTGGATTAAGGATGGTTATCATCCAATCATATTCTGTAAATACATAGCAACAGCAAAGTATCTGGAGGAAATATTCAAGGCTAATCTACCGAAATCCATAGAAGTGCAAGCAATCACTTCCGAGCTTCCAGATGAGCAACGAAGAGAGCGAATTGAGGAGATGGAGAAATCCGACAAACGAGTGTTGATTGCTACAGATTGTTTGAGTGAAGGAATCAATTTGCAAAAAGGTTTTAATGCGGTGCTTCACTATGATTTGCCCTGGAATCCCAACCGCTTAGAACAGCGTGAAGGAAGGGTGGATCGTTATGGACAAAATAGTCCTGAGGTAAAAACATGGTTGCTTTGGGGGGAAGATAATCCCATCGATGCTATTGTATTAAAGGTATTGATTAGGAAAGTGCGGGATATACAGAAATCCACAGGCGTATCCATCAGTCTTGGCGAAGATAATCGATCCATCATGGATGCAGTCCTGAATGAAGTGCTTTTGGATCCGCAAAAGGCCTTAGAAAAATCTCAAATCAGTCTTGATTTTGGCTCTGATTATCAAGAATCCATCATTACCAGAGAGCTGGAAGCAGCCAAGCTTAAAGCCCAAAACCTACGAAGCATCTTTGCCCACATGTCTGTCCCGCAGGAAGAGATCGAAGATGATCTGAAAAAGGTGGATGAGGCGATTGGGGATATCCAATCTGTAGAGACTTTGGTGCTCAATGGAATAGTCCATCTAAAGGGAAGCTATCAAAAAGAAACCAATGGTTATCGCATTCTCCTTCAAAACCTTCCTCCCCACCTTAGAGAAGCTTTGGGGACTAAATCAGATTACCGAGTAAGCTTCCATTCTCCGACCCCTGAGGGTTATCGTTACATTGGAAGGAATCATAAGTTTACAGAGCAATTGTGTCAATATTTACTTTCCCTGGCTTTCGAGCAAAAAGCTGATTTCGACCAAGTGGCACGTGCTGCGGTGATTCAAACTTCTTCTGTCACTACCCAAACTACCATCATTCAGTTTAGGGTAAGAAATGTAATCAAAGAAGTACAAAGTAAGGTCGAAAACATATCAGAAGAGATGTACCTCTGGGGATTTGAAGGACTTTCAAAGGGAGGAGACATTTTGGACTATGCATCGTGTAAGAAATTACTCTTCGAGGCTGAGAGTGCTCAAAACTTATCCAAAGAAAGACAAATAGATACCTTCAATCATCAGATGTCGCTGTTTCAAGGAAGGCTGGATGAGTTCGTGGAGATTGCCGAGGAGCGGTCTATTCAGTTAGTGGAAGCACATGGTAGATTTAAGAAGCTGGTTGGAGGAAAACGCTATGAAGCAGTTCATCCCATTCTACCGCCGGATATTTTAGGCGTTTATGTATTCTTGCCGACACCGATACAGGTTGTAATGAATTGATATGGCACTACCGATCAACATCAACGATTTGATTTTAGGACGGGCAGTTGAGTCTGAACGTGTGGAGTATAAGCGTGGCTGGAATCCTGGGCCAATTTATCGATCTATATGTGCCTTTGCGAATGACTTCAATGACATTGGGGGTGGATATATTATTGTGGGAATAAATGAGGAGAATGGCAGACCAATACTTCCTCCAATTGGCCTGAAAGAGGATGAAATTGATGGGATTCTGAAAGAAATGGTTGGGATGAATAATCTGATCAATCCAGCTTATCATCCAAAAATCAGTATCGAAGAAATTGAAGGAGCAAAAGTGCTGGTAATTTGGGTGTATGCCGGAGATAATAGGCCTTACGAAGTACCGGACGAGATTAAAGCCAAAGACAAGAAGCATAATTACTACATCCGCTATGGATCCAGTAGCATGAAAGCCAATAAGAGCCAAAGAGAAGAGCTGATCACCTTGAGTGGCAAGATTCCCTTTGATGATCGACCAAACTCGCAGGTGAGTTATGAGAAGGTCTCAATGCTCTTGGTGAAGGATTATTTGAAAAAAGTAGACAGTAAACTTTTGGAGTCTGTAGAGATACTTAACGCTGAGCAGATTCTTTCACAGATGCAATTGCTCTTTGGCCAGCTGGAAATGCTTCATCCTCGGAATGTGGCCTTGATGATGTTTACCGAAAACCCGGAGGTCTACTTCCCTTATTCCCATGTGGAAATTGTTCATTTCCCAAATGGTGAATCAGACCCTGAGTTTTTTGAGGCGCCGCCAATTAATGGCCCTGTGGATCAAATGATCAAACAAACACTGGATTATCTGAAGATCAATGTACTGAAGCAAAAGACAACAAAGATCAAGGGGCAAGCAGAGTCAGATCGGGTTTGGAGCTATCCCTATGAAGCCTTAGAAGAAGTAATCGCTAATGCATTATACCATCGGGACTATCAGACACGAGAACCAGTGGAAATCCGTGTCTACCCAGATCGCTTAATGGTGATCAACTATGGAGGACCAGATCGCAGCATCAAGCTTTCAGAGTTTAAAAGCGGTACTGTATTCCCAAGAAGATATCGAAACCGTAGGTTGGGAGATTTCTTGAAGGAGTTAGATTTGACAGAAGGTAAGGCAACCGGAATTCCTACTATTCGGAAAGCCATGGAGATAAATGGTTCACCGGAGCCAGAGTATCGTACCGATGAGGATCGTAGCTTTTTTCAGGTTATTCTTTCAGTTCATCCAGCCTTTTTGGAATCAACTAAAGTTCGGAGATCGAAAACTAAAGTTCGGAAGAAATCCACTTTCAGTTCGGAAGAAATCATAGAACAGTTCGGGGAAAATGCACTAAAAATTCTTCTTCTCATTCAGGAAGATGAAAAAATCACTGCTGCAGAAATGGCTCAGTCAATTGGAATTTCGAGTAGAGGAGTAGAGAAAAGTATCGCTAATATGCGCACAGAGGACTTTTTGGGTCGCGAAGGCGCTACAAAATCAGGAAAATGGATAATACTTATAACCATAGATGGATAAGGCATACGGAAGTTTGTCAGCGACGAAAAAGTAGGAAAGTGAGTTCGTAAGAAACCGATTTTGAGTTCGTAAGAAAAGAAAACCAGTTCGTGAGAAATCAAATGAGTTCGGAAGAAATCCAGTAACAGTTCGGAGGAAATTTAAATCAGTACAGAGAAAAATAGCCCAAAATGCCAAAGAGACTAAGAAGCGAACCGATTTATATTACCCCCCAAATTATTGGAGGATTAAATGAAGATGGAAATCCATGGGCTTTGGATGAAAAAACGGTAGAAGAATTAAACCCTAACGAACCATTTGATAAAATCAAAATCTATGAGAGACAGGTAAAGGAATGGTTTCTTAAACCTGCTCAAAATTTGGTGAAATACAAAAGTGAGAACAAAGGATTTATTGTCTTGATGATTTACCTTTCCTATTTTGAGGGAGTTGAGGAATACAAAACCGGTCAATCAAGCCGTAATAGAAGTGGTGAGTTCTTTCGAAATGGATTGACCCGAATTTATCTCGGATTATTTACTGACAGCCAAATAAACAGACTTTATACGGAAGCTCGCTGTGGCCTTTTTCACAACGGAATGGTAAGGGGTCAAATTATTATAAATAACTCCTTTGAAGAAAGTCTGTCTTTTCCTGATAATGGGACGATAAAAATTAGTCCTCCAAAATTTTTAAAGAAAATTACCGATGACTTTGATGCTTTTATCCTTTCCTTACGAGAAGATGATGAAGCAAGAAGTAGGTTTAGTGAGCGTTTTTCCAATATATACGGCTAATTGTAATCCATGAACTTCCCAAGCATCAACTTACAAGGCAATATCATCAGCACGGAGACTTTAGAGAAAATCTCCAAAGAAGAGATCGACTTCCAGCGAAGCATTGACTTTGGTTTCAAAAAAGGCATCAAAGTCCGGGATGAAGTAGGTCTAGCTTATGCCATCGCACGGGGCTACTGGAATAGCTTTCGGCTAAAAGTGTAGCGATTAAATCCTGAGGATTCTGCCACTACCGAAACCCGAAATTTCTGGATGATTCCTTTCTTGACTGAGTTAGGGTATACCGTTGAAAAAGCCAATCAGGAGAATATTAACAATAAGAGTTACGCAATCAGCCACAGAGCTCAGAATCTTGGACGATTCCCCATTCATATCGCGGGTATCCGTCAAGAGCTGGATAAACGAGATGCCAACACCCAAACGCGTATTTCAGCGCATGGTCTCGCTCAGGAGTATCTCAATGTGACCGACGATCACTTATATGCCATCGTGACCAATGGGAAGTTTTTGAGAATATTACGTGATTCCTCCAGACTGGCCAAGCTGGCTTATGTGGAATTTAACTTGGAAAAAATATTCGAAGAGGAACTCTTTTCTGATTTTGCAATCCTATTCAGATTGCTTCATGCCTCGCGAATGCCGCAGAAAATCGGTGAAGGCGAACATGCCATTTTGGAGCAGTATCATCAACTTTCCCTCGAATCGGGAAATCGTATTCGTGAAAATCTCCGACGTGAAGTCAAAAACTCGCTCGACCTCTTGGGTGCAGGCTTTTTGAATTCCAAACTCAATCCAGAATTTACCCAAGCAGTACAGGAGCGAAAAATCGAGGCCAAGCCTTACTATGACACCTTACTCCGGACCATATACCGACTACTCTTCCTCATTGTAGCAGAGGAGCGGAAACTTATCTATCCGGAGGATGCGAAAAACACCTCTCAAAGAAAAATCTACTTTGACTATTACAGCATTGAGCGGCTTAGACGGTTGGCCCAAAAACGGCAGTTTGTCGAAAAAGACAAGTACGATCTTTGGGAAGGGCTCAAGGCTACTTTCAAACTCTTTGAAGCCAATGGCTATGGCAAACCACTCGGAATTGCGCCCTTGGGCGGGACACTTTTTAGTGAGCAGGCTTTTTCGTTTCAGGGATTCTCCCTTCATGAACTGAAACTTACCAACGGCAACCTACTTCAGGTGATTGCCAACTTGACGCTTACAAAAACCGAACAGGGCCTCTCTCGCGTCAACTACAGTGACTTGGACGTCGAAGAACTCGGCTCGGTCTATGAAGGCCTTTTGGAACTCCATCCAGTATTCTATACAGAGAGTGGTTCGCCTGGATTTGGATTTACTGAAGGATCTGAGCGCAAGCTGACCGGCTCTTATTACACCCGGCACGATCTTGTCGCCCAATTGATCAAAACTTCCTTAATTCCCTTGGTTGAGGAAAGACTTCAAGGCTTATCTACCCCTCGGGAAAAAGAACAAGCCATTCTGGATATCAAAGTTTGTGATCCGGCAACTGGTTCGGGGCATTTTCTTTTGGCCGCTGCTCGGGTTTTGGCCTACTCTCTGGCGGTAGTGCGATCCGGGGAGGACAATCCCGGAGAAGCATGGATGGCGCAAGCCAAACGGGATGTAATCCAGAAATGTATCTACGGAGTTGATCTCAATCCTGCCGCGGTAGAACTCTGTCGGCTGGCACTATGGATTGAGGGGCATAACTCCGGCAAGCCCTTAAGTTTTCTGGAACACAAAATTAAAAATGGTAATGCCTTAGTAGGCGTGGATAGTTTGGAATTGCTAAAAGAAGGAATTCCTGATGGAGCTTTCCAAGCCACTGTGGGAGATAGCAAGGATGTGGTCAAGGTGCAGAAAAAGGCCAATAGTGAGTTTCGAAGAAAAAAGCAGTTTGATCTATTTATGGGGAGGACACACTTCGGGGAAGATTTGCATCGCTTCGCCGAGAGTAGCCGAGCCATCGATGCGATCAAAGGTGATAGCCTCTCCGAAGTGGAGCAACAGCAAAAGCGCTACGAGGCTTCCCGAGCCAATCAGGGCTGGATGAAGACCTTTACCGCTTGTAATCTCTATACTTACGCCTTCTATCAGCCTTACGCTGAGGAGTCCCGATCTTTCATGAATTCCGAATTTCTGACCCAATACCTCCAAAGTGCAGGTAGCCTGAATGCCCAATTGGAAGCCAAAGCGTATGCGCAGGGTGTGCAATCCAATTATTTCCACTGGGCATTGGAATTCCCGGAAATTACAGAAGAGGGAGGCTTTGATCTGATCTTGGCTAATCCGCCTTGGGAGCGAATCAAACTTCAGGAAAAAGAATTCTTTGGAGAGAAGGATGCCAAAATAGCCAATGCAGCTAACTCAGCTGCACGAAAAAAACTGATCGGTAAATTGAGTATCGATAACCCGGATCTATGGGAGGAATACCTGATTGCCATTCATGAATCAGAAGCTTCCTCCAAATTTATCCGAGACAGTGGACGATTTCCGCTTACTGGTAGAGGAGATATCAATACCTATTCGATTTTCTCAGAACTGATCGAGAAATCCATTAATACCGAAGGAGCTGCAGGATTTATCGTGCCAACTGGCATCGCTACGGATGACACCAATAAGTTTTATTTTGCCGATTTGATTGAAAAAGGACGGCTTGCTTCCCTATTTGATTTTGAAAATAAGAAAGCCATCTTCCAAAATGTCCATCGAAGTACCAAGTTCAGTCTAATTACTTTAGGAGCTAAAAAGGAGGGCAGACAGTCCAACTTTGGCTTTTTCCTGCATGATGTGCTGGATATTTTGAATCAGGAGCGGGTATTTACCTTGGGGCAAAGAGACTTTCTGAATATCAATCCAAATACCAAGACCACGCCAATCTTCCGAACGCGCAAAGATGCCGAACTGACCGCCAAGATCTACAGTCGAGTTCCTGTACTGATCAATGAAGCCAAAAACCAAAACCCTTGGGGAATTAGCTTTAAGAGAATGTTTGATATGAGCAATGATTCCCATCTCTTCAAGACTGAGGTGGAATTGCAGGAAATGGGTTTTAAGCTTAGCGGTAATCGTTTTAAAAGAGGGGAAGAGCTCTGGCTACCACTGTATGAGAGCAAGATGATCTGGCACTATGACCATCGCTTCGGAAGTTATGCCGGCGTGGATAGCCGAACCAGTACGCAGACTCCGACACCAACCTTAGAGAAATATCAAGACCCAAATTATTTGATTAAGCCTTGGTATTGGGTCGAAAAGGGAGAGGTGGATAAAGTGACTTCTGATAAATGGTTTTTAGGATTTCGAGATATTACTAATAGTACTAATGAAAGAACAGTTATTTCCACCTTCAATGGACTATCAGCAGTTGGGCATACTCAACCTTTAATTATCTCTTCTAAATCAATTTCTGATACAATGCTGCTATCAGGATTGCTTTCAGGATTAGTATTAGATTTTCTGGCTCGACAAAAAGTCGGGGGTACACATTTGACTTACGGTTATTTTAAGCAATTTTCTGTTTTGAATTTGGAGAGTATCACTGGTGAAGTACAGAAATTTCTTATACCGATTTTGAGTGAGTTATTATATACTTCATGGGATATCAAAGCCTGGGCAGATGAGCTTTGGAATGAAGCTGATGAGTCGCTTAGACAAGCGATTAAAAACCAATGGGATGAAAACCATTCCCATACAGGAGGAAATGAATGGGTACTGCCAGTATGGAAAGATGCCTATCCCGAGATCGAATGGGAACGAAAGGCAGGCTGTCCGCTTCCGCCCTTTAAATGGGATGAGGATAGAAGGGCTAAGCTTAAGGCGGAGTTAGATGCCTACTTTGCGCTGCTCTATGGTCTGGAGCGAGATGAGCTACGCTATATCCTCGATCCTCAGGATGCATATGGAGAAGACTTCCCGGGAGAGACTTTCCGTGTATTGAAAGTAAAAGATGTCCGCAAGTACGGGGAATACCGCACACGCCGACTTTTGCTCGAAGCATATGACCGTCTCCGACCGGATTGGGATATGGAGAGTCACTTGGTTCGGCTTCAGGAGATCTGGGAGGAGTGTCAGGTGGATTTGACTCCACAGTCTGCCCAGCAGGTAAATGAACCCCGAGCCAGCTATGGAAAAAAGAAAGAGACGGGGATGAAAGACTTATTTGAAGCTACGACTCCTTTGTTTGCCAAAGCCTCAGAGCAAAAGGTAATTGTTGACTCTAAAGTCACCATCCGAAACACTGACGCTAAGGAAATGAAATACATCATCCAAGAATCCGGTGAGAAAGGAACCTTCACCCCAGACGGCTACAAAGTCATTTTAGCTGATTCTACCCTTGCCCGGGCTATGATTGGAAAAAGAGAAGGAGATAGGTTTGAGTTTGGGGGAGAGGGATATAGGGTTTCGAAGGTGATAATTTGAAAAATAAAAACTTGAACGATGGTAACTAACTTATTTCCCGCTGAAAAATGTCTGTTTTCTGAAAAAATTAAGCCCGATTTAAAAACAGAAAACTTAATAACAGGAGATCCATACCCTAGAAATGGTTATCAATGGTATTACCCTTGGTTGCTAAATAAGCTAATTATTATGGATTCAAGCCTTTATAAAAAGGCTGAATTCTGGAAAGAAAATAAGAGAAAGGCTCTTTATCTGCTTCATAATAATATTTGGATAAAGGAAAAGGAAATGATGACCAGGGAAATATTTGAAACCTTGGTTTCATCTTCGAATATACCCGAAACCCCAATTGAGAAAATTAAAGAGCTTTTGAGTTTTCTTCTAAATAATACCAGATTTTTTGGCCAGGATACTTATTTTAAAGGGAGACCAGTTGAACCATTATGTTTTCAAATTGGCTTTGAATCAATAAATGAAATGTTTAATTTATTTGATGAGGCAGAAAATTTAGGTTGGATAAAAATTAAAACTTCCACAGATAGTGGTTCTAATGTCTCACTTACAATAGACGGTCACAAAATTGCTGAAAAGGAAAAAGAATCTAAAGATTCGAATATTGCTTTTGTGGCTATGTCTTTCGATTCTGAGATGATTCAGATTTACAATGAATGGATAGAGCCAGCAATTAAAGAATCGGGCTTTGAACCCTATATTGTTTTTAATCAGCACCCTGAAAGTGATGTTACTATCAATGATGCCATTCTCGCAGGAATCAAAAAAGCCAAGTTTACCATAGCGGATTTCACGCATCATAAGGCAGGGGTGTACTTCGAAGCTGGATATGCTTTAGGCAGGGGTCAAAAGGTCATCTATACCTGTAGAGAGGATCAAATCGGTACGGCACATTTTGATACCAGAAATTATCAGCACTTGATTTGGAAGAATGGAGCTGATTTGAAAAAAAAATTAATGGATAAGATTGAGGTTTTTATTAAAGCATAGGTAAATGAACTCGCGCTCAAATAACTGGAAGTTATTTTTTTTAATCACTTTAGGTATTGCAATTATTCCTGTATTAACATATTGGTGGAATCTAGGAACGGGTAATTTATCCGATGATTTCAAGGATTGGGTTGATTTTTCAACCTATTGGTCACCTTTCTTGGTGGT
>Ga0222651_1000189_pt1 | contig 47735 bp, 47 predicted proteins | sample AntAcemetagen369_FD_179855 | JGI IMG/M metagenome (GOLD analysis project Ga0222651, IMG submission 179855) | Saline water microbial communities from Ace Lake, Antarctica - #369 | ecosystem: Environmental > Aquatic > Non-marine Saline and Alkaline > Saline | place: Antarctica: Ace Lake...
GCTGGACAGCTTGGCAGTATATCTCCCCGTTGGTGGCTCACTTGCCAAGCTGTCCAGCCTATCAGGCAGAGCAGGCAGTCAGCATCATCTACCCCAACATGGACGCCAACTTATTCCTACCTAGGGATTTTGACGGAAAAACCCAGGCGGTACTCTGCCGGGTAGGACACAACCATACGGATGAGTCCATCTACTGGTATTTAGACGATGATTTTCTGGGTAGTACGAGCAAGACACACAGTCTCCCAGTACATTTCAAAGAGGGCTGGAATACGCTGAAGGTCATTGATTCCCAGGGAGGGCAAGATACCAAGCGGGTATTTGCTGCTACAGCTAATTGAGGGAATCTACAGCGTTACGGACTTGTTTCTTTCCAGACCTAATGGGTTATCTCTTCTAAGGTTTCTCCGATCTCGCTAAATCTCTCCACCGGAAAGATTATTTACGCTTGATTCTATGAAACAATCTTTCATGTGCCCGATCTGAGCCATCTTCATAGGCGGCCTCTGTCATCTGTGTACTTGTCCCGAAAGTGAAACGATCGGGATAACTCCCGTACCTGTAGTTCATTTCCTTGTCAAAGAACAGGTAGTTCAGGTAGGGGGAATGGCAAAGCTTTTGTTGTTTTCGGATTGCCTAAAATATCAAGGTCTCCCCCGATGCCTTTGTTACTTTTTTGCTACAGGTGTTCCCTGACCCCAGTCAGTGGTCAAAAAAGTAACCAACCTGTCCTGAGACGTCAGGGAAAATCCCGCCGCTGTGCATCTTTTCAGCTAAAATTTAAGTCTACCCGCACACAGGCAAACTCCTCTGTTTTTGGTTTTACTGTTTGCGTTTCTTATTGGATGGTACCTGAACCAAAAAACCTCGTCAAACTTGCCTGTGCCCTTGCCCGCTGCTGCTTAAATTTTTTAACGCAGAAAAGCTGCAAGGCGGAAATTTATTCAATCAGCCAGTATGTAGGGCAGACAAGCTCACCTAAATGTGGAAAATGATGAAGCAAATCTTTTTAAAGGCCCTAAAATGCTCCAACGCTATCAAGATAATAAAAGCTTGCCTACTAAGTAAAAAGACAGCCTATTAATGACCATTGATAATTTTATCAAGGCTGCTAAAATCAACTTATTGTAAAAAGCCCCAAACATTTCAGGGGCTTACTTTTACCTTTCAATATTTCATCAAGAAGCCCAGCAGGAAACGCATAAGCTGATTCCATTACCACCCAACCTTTTCAAATTATCGGGTAAAAACTCCATGTTGCATTGATCTTCATATTCGTACAAAAACCATAGACTAATATCTTCTATTGATATTTTGATAGATTCCAATTGCTCATACTTCCCTTCAAGGATATCTAGAAAAGGATTAATGAAGTCAAAGTATTCTTCACTTTCTTGTTCTTCAACTTCAAGACACCAGATATTGCCCATTTGCTTATTGGACTTTACGCTAAGTAGATTTGAAACCTTCTCTATTTGTCCATCACTTGAACATGAGATTCGTAGATTGTAGATGCTCTTACTCATAATTAAAACCCTCCGAAAAAGTCTGATGCATCTAAACCAGTATTAAAACGCTTTCCTTTAAACGGCCCAGTACCTGTTGATCTGATCCTACCGCCACATCCTACTGCCTGGCATGAAAGTCATGCCAACCCGTAAGCTCATCTTACCTACTCCAAAGCCCGGCTTCTCGCTAAAACCTCCCTGCAATCTGGCCCGTCGCTAGATTAGTCCCATGAGACTAATCCTTCACACTCTGTCCTACAGGAGGAATCCTTCACGCTCGGCCCTATCCTTACCGTATCCCCAGGAAGGACAGCCACAGATCTGGAAGGCCCCGTCTCCCCGTCGACTAGTCGACGGGGCATGACCCAGTTCTGACATTCCCGTATGGTCAAATAGGGAAGAGGCGATATGCGGTGCTTCCCCATAGGCCATAAACTGCATGGACTTTTCCTCCAGGTTGTTCCGTTTTTTTTGCCGGTAATGAAAAAAGAATTAACTATCCGTTTTTTTATTCTCTATATTGATTCTTGGAATCTAAAAAAGCAAGCCATGAAATCCCTAAAAAAAGAAGACCTTGACCAGGAGGTTTTTGACCTATATGATGATTATGCGCACAGTAGGATAGAACGAAGAGAATTTGTTAATCGGCTTTCCAAATTTGCCGTTGGAGGCATAACAGTTGCCGCAATTATGGGGTTTCTTATGCCGAATTACGCCAAGACCAGTCTGTTTTCTGAGGCGGACCCACGTCTTGTCGAAGAGACAATCACCTATGATTCGCCAAATGGTGCTGGTACGATGAAAGCACTTCTTGTCCGCCCAAAAAATGCAGCAGGGAAATTACCGGGGATAGTTGTGGTGCACGAAAACAGAGGTCTCAATCCATATGTTGAGGATACCGCACGGCAGGCTGCTTTGGATGGGTTTATTGCCTTGGCACCTGATGCATTGTCACCAATGGGTGGATACCCTGGTACGGATGATGAGGGTAGAACGATGCAAGGAAAACGAGATAAAGAGGAAATGTTGCAGGATTTTATCGCTGGTTTTGAAACCTTAAAATCGCATGAGCAATGCACAGGTAAAGTAGGCGTAGTAGGGTTTTGCTTTGGGGGATGGATTTCCAATATGATGGCGGTTAGGGTACCGGATCTCTCGGCTGCGGTTCCATTTTATGGAAGTCAGCCTACAGCAGAAGAAACCGCAGCCATAAAAGCACCCTTGTTATTACATTTTGCAGGACTTGATACCAGGGTGAATGCGGGTTGGCCTGATTATGAGGAAGCGTTAAAGGCAAATGATAAAACCTATACGGCTTATATGTACCCTGAGGTTAACCATGGCTTCCACAATCATTCTACGCCACGATATGACGAGGCTGCAGCAAAGCTTGCCTGGGGAAGAACCATTGATTTTTTTAAGGAAAAATTGACATGAGAATTATATACCTAGTGTCACTTTTATTCTGGTCTTTTACAAGTTTTTCTCAAGTAGCGACCATCCATCGTAATCCTGAAATCCTTAAAATGGCAACCCAGGTTTCATCGGATAGTTTGGCGGAATACCTGTATGGCTTGGTAGCATTTGGCACACGACATTCGCTCAGCCACGACTCAGAGGAGAGGGGAATAGAAGCTGCAAGACAATATGTATTGACAAAGTTTCGCTCATTTGAATCCATATCTGGAGGCAGACTTTCTTCAAAAATAGATTATTTCACCATTGCCCCTGATGGGAAAAGGGTAGCTCAGGAAACCAGGATGGGCAATGTAATGGCGACACTCAAAGGAAGCGACCCCTATGATGACAGGGTTTTTGTGGTAAGTGGCCATATTGATAGCAGGGTGTCTGACATAATGAATCTGGAAAGTGATGCTCCAGGAGCCAATGATGATGGTTCCGGAGTTGTAGCCTTGATAGAAATGGTAAGAATTATGGCCAGCCAACCCTTTCCAGCCACTATAGTTTTTGTAGCAGTATCTGGGGAGGAGCAAGGGTTGATAGGCGCTACTCATTTGGCCAAGAAAGCAAAAGCCGAAAAGTGGAACCTTGTGGCCATGATTAACAATGACATGATAGGAAACAGCAGGTCTAGTGGAACGAACCTTCGTGACAATACCAAGCTTAGGGTCTTTAGTGAAGGTGTCCCACTGTTTGAAACCGATGAAATGGCCTCCATGAGAAGACAGACGAACGCTGAAAATGATAGCAAGTCAAGACAACTAGCCAGGTACATTAAGGAAGTGGGTGAACGGTATGTGGATCACCTTGAAATCAAACTGCTGTACAGGAACGATCGCTTTTTACGTGGAGGAGATCACACCCCTTTTTCCAGAGAAGGGTTTACTGCAGTACGTCTTTGCGAGATGAATGAAAATTATACCCAACAACATCAGGACATTAGAGTTGAGAAGGGTATAGCCTACGGTGATAAGCCCGAACACATTGATTTCGAATACCTGCGAAAAAATACGGCGGCAAATCTAGTGGTCTTGGCCAGTCTGGCAAAGGCTCCCTCTGTCCCCAGAGAAGTGGGAATTGTGATTAGTGAACTCACCAACCATACTCAACTCACATGGTTAGCTCCAAAATGGGGAGAGGCAGAAGGGTACTATGTTTTAATCAGAGAAACCAATGCATCCATGTGGGAAAAGAAATTTTATACTAAGAATTCAACAATTGATTTACCCTACTCAAAGGACAACTACTTTTTTGCTGTGCAGGCAGTAGGCGAAGGTGGGGAAGAAAGTCTGGCTGTCTTTCCTGTCCCTTTGCGTTAATAGGGAAGCTTCATTGGTGTAAGCAATAGATTTTAATTTAAAATGAACTTTCCTGATTAACCATCAGGTTTTCAATAGGCGAAATTCACTAAATGTGCTGCCGAAAACGTTTTAAACATTTTATTGAAATAGTCGCAGTATTCAGAAAAAATCCCAGGATTATTGCAATCTATGCCAGTTGAAATCGCCAGTGCTTCCATTTCAACAGGCACTGGAATGGTGGCGATTGCCATGAAAGTTTTTTCCTCGGTAATGAGCATGATCATGTACGCATAGCGCCTGTATTTCAGTCCGTCCTGCCCTAGGAGGTGTTCATTTCCCAGAGACAATATCCATACAATTTTTCGACCACCTTGGTTTCTGTTTCCGATCCAAACTGAAAACTCAATGTCTATTGTAAAACCAATTTTATCAAATAGCATTATTGTAGGCGTGGTATAAGCAGTTTTTTATTGTTATATTTTTTATATTTATTGGTAATTATCCTCTAGCTATTCTAGCTTATTAGACAATAAGTTTAGGAATTTTTTAAATAATTTTATATATTCATCAAGTATTAATTTTTTTGACCTGATATCTTGTTGTCGATGGTTGTTCTGTTTTATTTTTATTTTATTTTTATATAAAATATTTTGTGGTGATCTAATTTGATTTTAGGATGAGGTATTCTTTAGTTTTCGCATTGTTATTGATTAGTGGATATGGAATTTGTCAATCCACAGCTAATAAAATTGAATCAAATGGAAACATAGGTATAGGTACCTTGAAACCAGCAGCGAAACTGGAGGTTGTCGGACAAACAATAATGAGAGGTGTTTTAGATATAAGGGGAGATGAGTTTGCTCAATTTATTCAAGGAAGGAATGCGGATAAAAGAGGTGTTGCAATAGGCCCAAATGACTTCGGATTAAAAACCAGGTACAGGAAGTGGGGAGGTGGTTCAAGGGCTTTTAATCAGGTGTGGTACGATCAGGGGGGAAGTGATTTTTATTTTGGGAGTTCTAAAATCCCCATTTTCTCGATAGCCGAAAAGGGGATAGGTGTGGGCACTAGAAATCCCACCCATAAACTGACAGTAGCAGGTGCAGGGAAATTTATGGGAGCCAAATCTGACTATACAGAAATTAATTCAAATAATAGTGGGCAATACATCCGTCAATATGGGAATGATGGCACTAATTTGAGTTGGATCATTAGGGGTTATTCTTATAATGGCTTGCAGGCGGAATTTAATAGTGGAGGAGTTTTAGTTAGAGGTAAAGTCCAAGCAGAAGAAGTAAACATTACGATGGAGGATTGGGCTGATTACGTTTTCGAAGAAGATTATCCATTAATGGATCTTGGTCAACTAAAGTTATTTATTGACCAAAATGGGCATTTGCCTGGAATTCCTGATAAAGATGAAGTGAAAAAAAAAGGACTTAATTTAAGTGAGATAAACACCAAATTGCTTGAGAAAATAGAGGAGCTTACACTTTATATTTTAAATCAAGAGGAGGAAATTCAGGAACTTTTGAAATTAAAAGAAGAGGTAGATAAATTGAAAGACGCGATTTCTATAGATTAGTAAATTGGATACCTTTTCATGTAAGTGAAAAGTCTTTATTTTGCTTTAGGATTAGCAATTGGGCCTTTAACAGAGCTGAAATTTAACAATTGGAAACACAAGCACGATTTCATGAAAACCCTTTTCTCTTATGGTCGATTGAACTACCTACTTAACATTCATTTCCCGGTAGTAGTGGCCGGTATTATAACCTAAAAAATTATTTATAGTTATGTTCTTAAAAACTTTATTTTTAATGGTATTGACCATAATGACTCAATACGCTTATGCAACCACAGAAAAGGATAAAATCAAGGTCCTGATCATAGATGGTCAAAATAACCACACAGATTGGCCTAAAACAAGCCTGATGATGAAAAGCCAGCTGGAAGAAACTGGTCTTTTTCAAGTGACGATTGAGCGGACAAAATACACCTGGAATGGTGCGGAAAATAGTGAATTTTTGAGCTTGGCGGGCACCGGAAAAACCGAGGATTTAAAAGAGCCAAAAGCTGATCCAGATTTTAGTCCAAATTTTAAAGCTTATGACGTCATAGTTTCCAATTTTGGATGGAAAGCCGCTCCATGGCCTGAAAAAACAATGAAAAAATTTGAGCGTTTTATTCGTTCAGGTGGTGGGTTTGTCAGTGTTCATGCTGCGGACAATTCCTTTCCGGAATGGTTGGCATATAACGAAATGATCGGAATAGGAGGCTGGGGAGGTCGAGATGAAAAAGATGGCCCTTATGTTTATTATAATGCGCAAGGAGAATTGGTTAGGGACAATAGCCCAGGATCAGCAGGTGCTCATGGATCAAAAAACAGCTTTACCATCAATATTCGAAATAAAAATCATCCAATCACTGCGGGAATGCCAGATACATGGGTATCCGCAAAGGACGAGTGTTATGCTAGATTAAGAGGGCCTGCCAAAAACATGACCATTCTAGCTACTGGCGAGGATTTGACCAATAAAAATAGAGACGGTAGACACGAACCAATATTTATGGTAATAGATTATGGCAAAGGAAGGGTCTTTCATACCACATTAGGTGATGATCAGGGATCTCTTGAAGGTGTTGGTTTTATTAGTTCCTTTACTAGAGGTGTAGAATGGGCAGCCAAAGGGGAGGTGACCTTGCCTATTCCGGAGGATTTTCCTACAAAAGACCAATCCAAATCTAGGCCGTTTACCTTCTGATAAACTACTTTTCAAAAAAATAGGAATGATTTTACTTCATCACTTCGTAGGTTAGGTTTTGAGATTATAAAAATTTACAAAGAAGTTCGTGCGGTTTTTAGCATATTATATTGCTGTAGCTGGTTCCTCTTGAAAAAAGTAAAATGTAGGACTATTAACGCCTTTTACCAACGATACATCTTGTTTACGAAACCCATTAAACAATGAGAATAACCAAACCCTGTCTGTTCTTGCTAAGCTTTTATCTCCTTAGTTGCGCACCTGATAAAGTACAGCAAGAAAACACCGAGCAAAAACCTAATATTTTATTCGTTTTTGCAGATGACATGACTTTTACCCTCCTTGATGAGCTGGAGCAGAATGAAATATTTACCCCAAATCTAGATAAATTAATGTCGGAAGGCACGTCCTTTACCAAAGCCTACAATATGGGAAGCTGGTCAGGTGCAGTTTGTACTGCTTCCAGGAGCATGATGATTTCAGGTAGAAGTGTTTGGAATGCATTTGATGTCAAGGAAGATTGGAAAAAAGGGGAAAAGACCGACTTGACCTTACCTAGATTGCTTGAAGAATCCGGATACGAAACCTATATGACGGGCAAGTGGCATGTGGATGTTCCTGCTTCTGATATTTTTAACCATACCACACACATTCGGGGAGGAATGCCCAGGGATGCTTGGGCAGGAAGCAATATGGGGGCAAAATTTGATTCCATAAATAAGATTGGTGCAGAACCGGCAACCATAATGCCAATAGGGTACAATAGGCCTCTTAGTGAAGAAAGTGACAACTGGTCCCCAACGGATCGATCCCTTGGAGGCTTTTGGGAAGGAGGAACGCATTGGAGCGAGGTGTTGAGAGAGGATGCCAAATCTTTTTTAGATAGTGCCTCTAATTCAAGCAATCCTTTTTTCATGTATTTGGCCTTCAATGCAGTTCATGATCCCCGGCAGTCTCCGGGTAGCTTTTTGGATTTGTATGTCGCGGAAGACCTGAAAATCCCTGAGAGTTTTATGCCTGTTTATCCTTACAAGGATGCCATAGGCAATGGGCCTGGACTAAGGGATGAAGCATTGGCTCCTTTTCCGCGTACACCTTATGCCATCAAAAAGCATTTGCAGGAGTATTATGCTATAGTTTCTCACATGGATTATCAAATTGGTAAAATTTTTGAAGAATTAAAAAGGAAAGGTCTCCGTGAAAACACTTACATCATCTTTACGGCTGACCATGGACTTGCCATGGGAAATCATGGATTAATGGGAAAACAAACAATGTTTGATCATAGTATGGGAGCCCCTTTTATTATTTCAGGTCCCAATATACCGAAAGGAAAAAGGCTAGATCATGACATCTACATACAGGATGCGATGGCCACAATTCTGGAAATAGCGGGTGTAGATAAACCAGAATACGTCGAATTTGAAAGCATTTTGGATTTAATAAATGGTGACAAAGATGTGATCCATAAGGAAGTTTATGGTGCTTATTTGAACAGCCAGCGAATGATAAAAAAAGATGGGTTCAAGCTTACCGTTTATCCAAATGCTAAAAAATTGCTTTTATTCGACATGGTAAAAGATCCTTTAGAAATCAATGATCTAGCAGATCAGCCTCAATACAAGGAATTGAGGGAAAGTTTATTTGCAGAGCTTCAACAAAAGCAGGGGCAATTAAACGATAAGTTGGAATTAAATAAAACCGACTATAATTTTTAAAAAATGGTTTAACTATTTTTATTTCCCTACTCGTTTTGTCATTTATTAAACGTTTTGGAGTTTGGGCCTTTTTGTCTTGTAATAAGCACAGATAAAAAGTGATACAATTAACAAAAGGCCTAATATTATTTAATAATGGCCGATGATTATACCAATTAGGCCCTTAGGACACATGGCAGGCCACAACCCAAACCCACTTTGGAAAGTTTGGCAATATCAGATATGAAAATTATCTGAAGGAGGTGTTTATTCCAGAACCAGAAAGTCTTTTTGATAAGGGTAACAATGGTTCAAAAGCTACAAGATGAAAAGTTATATATATGATCTTGTGTCTCACACTAGAACTTGCAAAGAAGTAAGTTTTATTTTTTACTTTTCTTAAATTTACCATAATAGTTATTATTTTTATGGTAAAATAAATATTTTATATTAAAAAAATGGACTTTTATATTTTTTATAGAATTAGTTAAAATTTCTATCGATACTAAATAATCCGTATGTATTATTGTATAATTATTTTTTAAATTTTCATACCTCATTATGGTAAAGCATTGTACTTTATTATTATTGGTTTTATTTTTTTATTTTGAATTGGCAGTTTGCCAAATATCAATAGAAGAGGATAAAATTTCCGACAACACAAAAAATGTTATTTCCTTAAGTCCGCTTAGGGTTTACGATTCAATACCACAGGGAAATAATTTTAGTGATGGAATAAAATCTAGTGTAGGTGAAATTAATATCAAAGTACCTTATAATTTCCCTGATATGGAAAATTATTTCCAGTCCGTTTTAAAGCAGAGTCGAGACAATTAAGAATCTGAATTTCAAACTACCTACTCAGGGCGATTATGAGGTAGCTACTGAGAAAGCTCTCAAAAATCAACTTCAAGAAAATAAAGAATTAGTATCAGATGAAACTTTTAGAATTTTGCCTGGTAAAGCAATTAAAAAAAATGAATTTTCATTGTTTGACAGTTTAAGAAAAATTGGACCTAATTACAGGAACATATTACCTAAGGCGGAGTATTTAAGAGATGACTTAAAAAAAGTGATTTTCAAAAAAAAGCTAACCTTTTAGATCGAATGTATTTAGATACTGCTTTAGGTTTGAGTACAAGTTCTTCAAAGTTAAGAAATATATCCCCTGCATTGGGGTATTATTTTAACCCTAAAATGGTCTTAGGTTTAATGAAGGGGACTATAAACCAGTCAATCCAAATGTAACCCTATCCGATACCCGTGACCAGCTCTGGGACCGCTATAAAGACCTCAGAGATACCATTGCTACCGGTTTATACAATGGCAATATCAGCTGGATGAACACCGACCTTCCGGGTCTGGGAGCGTCTGACCGCATGCAGGCCATGGTATATGGTTATGATCAGCTTCATAGGATTGTCCAGGCTAGGAGCTTGACCGAGTATGGTACCACAGGATATCAAAGTCCAACGGGGTCAAATGCCTATGATGCTGATTACAGTTATGATCCAAACGAGGACTGAGCGTAAAAAATTCATATATTAATATGAATTTAGCGAAGGGCCAGGATATGGGGGGCCTAACTTTACAGCGACTGGATGGGCAGAAGGCCATACAGGATGACTTGACATACAGTTACTATGACGTAACCAATAAACTTAAAAATGTAGATGGCTCCTCCGGAGAGAATTACAGCTATGACAAGATTGAGGGCCGAGCGTTAAAAAATGATCCCTTTGAATCATTTTAGTGAGGAGCCAGGCCGTGCGGGAGAATATCTGACAATGCCGAAGGCATAGACAGCATCACTTGGACGCCTTACGGGAAAGTGAGGGCAGTCTATAAGGACGACAACTCAGAAGTCCATTTCAGGTATGATGCGGCTGAGGATCGACCGTTAAGAAACAGTCCGGTGGACTGTTTTAGGGAGAAGCCAGGACGCAGGGGAGGGCATAGCTAAGATCACTGAAAGCGACACCACAGTTTATGCCCGAGATGCCTCTGGAAATGTCATGGCTGTCTATAAAAACGACACCTTGATAGAACAATCTATCTATGGCAGTTCTCGACTAGGGCTTATGACGGCCTCTTCCAAACCAGGCTACCGAACCCTGGGAGGTAAGAAGTACGAACTGTCCAATCATCTGGGCAATGTCCTAGCTGTAGTAACAGATAATATCCATTTAGATCAGGATAGCACTTGGGGCAGTGTGGTTAATATGACGGATTACTATCCGTTTGGACTGGCAATGGATGGTCGAAGCGTGCAGGACAGTAGTTATAGGTATGGGTTTAACGGGAAGGAAGGAGATTCCAACGGTGAATGGGGTGTACAGAGCCATTATGACTATGGTGCGAGGATTTACAGCCCACAGGTGGGAAGGTGGTTATCTGTTGACCCCTTAGCAAGTGAGTTCCCAGCTTGGAGTGCATATACCTTTGTATTCAATAATCCACTCCGTTTTGTAGATCCTACAGGGATGGCACCAGATGATATTATCATAGAACACACCCTTACAAAAACCCTGACTCGGGTTAAAACAGACGACCCTACGGACACATGGGTCAGAGATGGAGTAACAACGGAAACAGGTTTATCAAAGGCACAAACGGAAGGCAGAGTTGGAATGATGACTTATGGTGGTTCTGAATGGAAATCAAATGAGGTGAATATACTTTATGGTCAGGGTGCAGACAAAAGCAAAGTATCAAACTATACAGTTTCAGTGCTGACCAACGCGATGAATGAATCGGGCAACAGCTCCATACAGGTCAACAGTACTTTGAGAACTCCTGAAGACCAGGCTCGTATAATGTCAGACTTGGTTAATGCCAATGGTATGGCTCATACTAAAAAATTGTATGGTTCACATGGTGATATGGTATTGGATAAATACCCTGACAAGCCAGCAATGGTTAATCAAATAAATACAATAGGACCCAGCAAAGTCTCAATCCACTTAGGAGACCCTTCAAAAATAAACGTGGTTGACGTGTCCCCTTGGAGAGGGAACATAACAAACCCAAGAAATTTCGCCAATAAAATCGGCATATTTAAAGGGGTAAAAGTTTTATCTCCATGGAACAGCAACGACAGGGCGATAAACGTAGAAATCCCCCAACTACAGAAATAAGCGATGAGCAATATATATACAATGATATTATTTACATCAATACTAGTAAGTGCAACTTGGTGTAGCACAAAAAGTAAGATTGATAAAGGCCACTTAATTGGTGATTGGGCACCAAGTCCAGAGGAGAATGTAGATTTTACAATATCGAAGGATAATATCAAGTATTTTGAAGATGATTATTTATATACTTATAAAATAAAGCAAAATACATTTTCTCTTATTGACTCTGGACACTTGATAGCTAATTATGAAATCATCTTACTAACCAAGGATAGTTTAGTCTGGAAAACAGAGGAAGAGAATGTATTCCGGCTTATTAAACGTGAATAAAATTAATTTCAAGTTTAAGAATTAAATTATGCCATGTTTAACGGGTAGCTCTTTTTATTAGTCATAAACCACCTATGCTTTGGTATCCCAGATATAGATATCAATAATATTGAAAAATTTGCTTTTAGTATCAGTGTTCATTGTTGGATGTCACCTTAACGTTTGATGTTTTACTTGGTTTACTTTCAAATATGGCATGACCTTCAAGACTATTCCACAGCTAGCTGTATTTGGCTTTGGTGGCAACTAAATATGAGATTTCGTTGTCAGGAGTAATATACAACTCGAACACTGGTCAAGCCATGAAAGGAAAAAATATAGGAATTGAATATTTTATACACATCCATTCGGGATTCGAAGAACGCGCTTTTCATTTTTTCAATTGAAAACTCTTCTATCGAAAGAAAAAACTATCTTTAAGCTTGTCTATTGGGACAAAACATTCTTTAATTAAATAGATCCAGACAGTTATTGGATTGCGGAGAAAGGTTGTAGTAGTGACTTGAAAATCAATCTGTAAAGTCGTTCAGGTGCTTACCGTTATGGCTTTAATGGCAAGGAAGAAGATTCCAATAGTGAGTGGGGAGGACAGAGCCATTATGACTATGGATTTAGAATCTATAATCCAAGTATAGCGAAGTTTTTGAGTGTGGATCCGTTGACGAAATCCTACCCGATGCTTACACCATATCAGTTTGCAAGTAATAGACCCATTGACGGGATTGATCTGGATGGATTAGAATATTGGAATTCCACCAGTATTTATTCAGAGGGGCTAAACGTCGCGGTCGGAAATTTTGTAGGAGGAAATTTGGGAGTTTCTAATGGAACTGCTTGGGATATGATTGGTAAAACGCAATTTACAACTTATACGGCCATTTGGCCTGGAAATCAAAACCTAGAAGAAAGTAGTGATAATCCAAGAATGATTATAGCAGCGGAAGTGAGCATGGATGGTGGATTTAGCTTTGCATTTAATAAACCTACTTTTTCCAAGGCTATGGAAGTTATTGGCGTATCAATGAGTACGGTGAGTGTTAAATGGGGCCTGGGGGGTAGTGTTCAAATTGGGGAAAACCTTCTTGGAATAAGGTTTGGCGCAGGGATTGGTGGAAGCTTTAAGACAGGTGACCAATCCGTGATTTATGAATCCATATCCATTTCTAAATCGGAATCAAATACTATCGGAACAGGTAAGGATTGGTATTTAGGAAATCCTACTTTTTTCAGGGATGGACAAGAGGAATTTTTAAAAGCAGAAAGTGAAATTATGATTGACGGTAAAGCTAGCGGGATCAAGGTTTTTAGTGGTACGATAGAAGGGGCTGATGGAACTGAAATCAAATCCGATGGTATTTGGAAATCCCGACCATATTCTGAAAAGGAAAAGGAATACAATAAGTAATTAATGAAATGAGGTTTAGTTTAAAAAAATATTTAATTTCCTTGCTTATCATTTCGATTGCAGTTCCGCTTTTATGGTATGGTTATGTTGGGTTTTGGCAATTAAGAACTAAGCTGTTGATGGATAGGGCAGAATCAGAGTTTGTGGTTAGGTATGGGTATGTTCAAAATCAAAATAATTTAGCCCAAACTTTATTTGGAAGAAATATGGAGGAAGGTCGTGAATTAGCAGAATATTACTTTAAATTAAATAATGCGCTGAAAGATTTTGAGAGGGAGATAATGGTTTTCGATGGTGATACGCTGTACAAAGACCCAATACCATCTCCCGTACCACTAAGATTTGTTGGAGTTAGATCAAAACTTTATGTTGAACCAAATAAGTCCAATAGTGAAGTAGTGAAAGCCTATGTTTTCAACATAGATTGCTGGGGTTATTTTATTGCCTACATTCCATCAGTTAATATTCATGAATTAACGCCTCCGGCAGAATTGTATGAGAAGTTTTTGGAACATATAGAAAAATTACCAAAATCAACGAGCCGAAAGTTTGGATCATTAAGTCCTTATGGGTTTTATTGTAATTGATACCGTTATGGGTTTAATGGCAAGGAGGAAGATTCGAATGGTGAATGGGGCGGACAGAGCCATTATGACTATGGGTTTAGGATCTATAATCTTGGGATAGCGAAGTTTTTAAGTGTGGATCCGCTTACCAAAGAGTATCCCGAACTAACTCCATATCAGTTTGCAAGTAATACACCTATTCAAGCGATAGATTTAGATGGGTTAGAAGCATTCTATGTCCAATATGGGTTAAGGGGGTCTATTCCAATTTTCAATGGTATAGGGGCAACATCAAGTTATCATATCGGATTTGCATTCGATTTCGAGGGAAACATTGGAGTTTATCAGTCACAATCCCTGGGTATTCAAGGGGGTGCGGGATTAGCATCTGGAGGTTCTGTTGGAGGTAACTTCCAAGCAAAAACGGTTCAAGAACTTAGCGGCTATGGTATTAATTTAGGTGGGTTTTTAGGTGGACCAAAAGGACTAGTTCCCTTTGAGGCAAGTGGTGAAGTAAATTTTAATCTAAAGGGTCATAAAGCCTCTGAATTGTTAAGTGGCTTTAATTTTGTAATTCCAAATATTCCAGGGTTAACAGCTGGGTCATCTTTATATTTAGATGGCTCACATTTTGAATTCATTGAAACAGGAAATATAGGTGATACCCCCGAAGAATTCTTTTCCACATTTGATAATCTTATAAAGAAATTTGAAAAAAAGCTTTCTACCAGCCTCAATGAGTATGGTATTAAATTAGAAGACATTGGATACGATTCAAATGAGTTTTCTTCACAAGTTTTGGACGTACTAGATAAGGCGGATTTGATACCTAAAAAAGAAAGAGACTAATATGCTAATTTTTCAAATTTTGTTTTTACTTATTGGTGGGGCAATATATTTTTTACTTATATGGAAATATGGTCAAGCTAAGTCAGATGGAGAAGAAAAAAAAGCACGAAATATTAAATTGGGTATTTCGATTCTGGTTATAGCATTAATTGCTTTGGCTTCAATTTTCTTTACCAAAAGTTTCTGAATTTTAGCTTTAGAATAAAGGAAGGTACTACTTGTTCTAAATGTAATAATTTAGGAATTAATAAATTTTTTGAAAGTTGCATTGGCAAGGTAATAAACACCTAAAAATTGTTGTGCAGGTGTGTACCGTTATGGGTTCAATGGGAAGGAATCTGAAGACGAATTAAAAGGACCCGGAATCAGCTATGACTTCGGAGCGAAGATTTATGATCCTCGCTCAGGTAGATGGTTGGCTGTGGATCCTTTGGCAAGCCATTCCAATAGGAAGGTCGCCTTATTCGGCGATGTGGAACTACCCTATCAAGTACACTGACCCTGATGGAAGATGTCCCATATGTCCTGGATCATATTATTATACAAAGGCAAGTTTAATTTTTTCACAGTTTACCAATAATATTAAAGCTCCATCCCAAAGATTGTTAACTGGACAATCAGGTAACTTAAATTCAGAATACTCATCCCAACTCCGTAATTCTCAAGCATCTCTAATGTCGACCGTCTCTACTATCAATGATGGGATGGCAATAGCATCGAGTGTAAAAGTAGCTTCTGCACAAGGAGGTTTGTTAGGGGCAGAGGTAGTACAGGGTTTTGGTACAGCTATAGAGGTTGCGGGTATTGCCACAGCCCAGCCTGAAATAACTTTGGTAGGTGGATGGGTTACTGGCGCAGGCAGTAGTCTATTGGAAGGGACGATCAAAGCTTTAACAGGAGATCTTACCACAAATGAAATTGGTTATCAAGTAGGCAAAGGGATTGTGTTTAATCAGCTTTTTAAAGGAGGAGATAAGGCAGAAACTCTGAGTAAAGAGGCAAATAATGTTTGGCAAGTCATTGTAAAGGGGTGGGAAATGCTCAGTGACTGGACCTGGGAGTTGGGTACCGGCGGAGATGACAATAAAAATAAATAAGATCTATGGATGTATTAAACATACTTATTGGAGTGTCACTTATTCTTGTTTCAATAATTATTTCCATTATTCAAATTAGGGAAGGAGTATTCAAGAAAAAAGGAGGAGCCACTATTGGGGATGTAAAATTAACTATAGCAGGATTATTCTCAATTCTAGGAGGTTTATGTCTTTTAATTAGTGCGTTTTAGTACAAGTGGATTAAACAAATCCTGGCAAGCGCAGGCCTTTGGCCTTCACAAAGCTGCGACATTATTCTGGAAGAAGTCTTTGAATTTTTTGTTGGTGAGCATCTTGTTGATGAGCTTGAAGCTGGTCAGTCTGTCTTCGTCCTCAAGCTGCTGGATATGCCTGAGCTGTTCGATGGCGGTTTTGTCCTTGGTGACGACTTCTCTTGGGATGCCCCCGTCATAGGCTAGTATCCAGCCCGGTGGGCATGTTGAAGAGTTTTGCGGCCTTATAAAGCTCTTCCAAGGTGATTGGCCTGGTACCTTTTCCCAATTACTGAAGGCGGCGGTACAGAAACACCATCCGCTGGGTTAAAAGGGAATAAAATAAACTTAAAAATCGTTAACTTTATGGGATAATCAAAAAACCATCAAATGGATATTGCGGTAAAATACAGGATCATATCGGAAATCATCAATACCAATGATGAGGGTGTTTTAAACGCCGTCAAATCACTTTTGAACATTGAGGACGAAGTGGATTTTTGGGAAGAGTTAAGTGCGGAAGACCGGGCGGCCATCGATGAGGGCCTGGAGCAGTTGGGTAAAGGGCAACACCTGTCCCATGAATCCGTCCGTGAGGAAATCAAAAACCGGTTCAGCTTTTAGGTTTGGTATTGGCGATCCGCTATTCTCTTCGTGCTAGGCATGAGGAAATAGAATTGTTGGAATACGTAGTTCAGAAGTTCGGACAACAGAAAGCAAAAGAAATATATGTAAATATCGAAAAAACGTTGGGTCGGCTATCGGAATCGCCGGAGATGTACCGTGAATCGAATATAAGAAAAGGCTTGAGGAAATGCGTTTTCAGTAAACAGACGAGCATTTATTACCGTATCAAAGAAGGCAATATAGAGGTTGTAAGCTTTAGATCCAACCGGAAGGATCTTAAGAAATTTAAGGTATAATCAAGCCACCGCCTACAACCGGATCAACCGCTCCGAAAGGACGTTTGGAGTAACAACAACGTTCGCAGGTTAAGCGGTGTTCGTCATCGGTCGTCGGCAAAAGCTCCGCTCAGCCCGTCAAGTAAGCTTCGTTTCTCAGCCCATCTTTTACCGCTCCACTCCCCTGCTCTTGACCATAACTACCTGCTTAGATGCTTATGATAATTTACTATATTTATAATTAAAAGGAATAAAATGAAAGCCATAGGATTTAGAAAATCGCTTCCCATATCTGAAAGGGATAGCTTTATTGAGTTTGAAATAGGCAAGCCAAGCCCGTCGGGGTTTGATTTGTTAGTAAAAGTGGCTGCAGTATCCGTGAACCCAGTAGATTTTAAAGTAAGGCAAAGTGCTGCGAAAGAGCGTATGCTGGATGATCCCAAGATTATCGGTTATGATGCAGTGGGCGAAGTCGTAGCAGTAGGTGACAAGGTCAGTCTTTTTAAGGAAGGAGATGAAGTTTATTATGCAGGAGATCTTACCAGAAGTGGGAGCAATGCAGCTTTTCAGTTGATAGATGAGCGAATTGTAGGGACCAAGCCTAAAACTTTAAGCATGCCAGAAGCCGCAGCGCTTCCATTGACAGGATTGACTGCTTGGGAGTCTATTTTTGACCGAATGAAAGTGGACCCAAAAACAGCTAAAGGAAAGTCAATTCTTATTCTTGCAGGTGCCGGTGGGGTGGGCTCCATTGCCATTCAAATTGCAAAACAGGTAGCCGGACTAACGGTGATTGCAACGGCTTCGCGGGTAGAAACTGAAAATTGGTGCAGGGCTATGGGAGCGGACTTTGTAGTGAATCACTATGAACTCCAATCAAGTATGGAGAAGATTGGTCACAAGGAAGTAGATTATATTCTGGATTGTGTGGATATTAATGGCTACTGGGAAACCCTTATTGATATCATCAAACCGCAGGGCCATATAGTTACCATTACGGGGAGCAATGAACCCTTAAACCTGGCGTTACTTAAAAATAAAAGTGTCTCCTTTTCCTGGGAATTCATGTTCACACGCTCCATGTACACCGCGGATGATATTATTAGGCAGCATCAAATTTTAAACGAGATTGCTGATTTAGCGGATAGAGGTATTTTGAAGTCAACCTTAAAAACAGAGCTGAATGGATTTTCTGCGGAAAACTTTAAAAAGGCACATGAGATGCAGGAGTCAGGAAAAACAATTGGCAAAACTGTCATAACATTTTAGGTAATGCTTATTTCTTCAGACTTGTTTTTTCACTTCCAATTCATTGTACTATTCAATCGCTCTAAAATGGTTAAATGTCTTTCCATTTTGCCTGATTCGCGCGCAAAATTACCTTGCGATACTTATCCTGGAGGGTAGGTTAGGGTTTTGTCAAAAGGGTTTTTCGGCAGGATATCTCCGAGTTTCTATCGATTACTAATATTCATGGAAAAGTAGGGCTTGAACGTGAAGCATTTTTCTTATTTTATGATGGGATTTTAATTTCCACTATTTAAAAATATGGTTTCAATCAAAACAAAACTAGCTAGGGCTGGGATCAATACATTTTTCTTTTTGTTGCTTTTTACTATTTTGTTGGCCTACCTATTCCCTGAATGGGGAGCATCTAAAGGGGGATTCACAATAGATAAGCTCACCTACTATGGGGTCTCATTGATTTTTTTATTTTATGGTATAAAGATAAGCCCCTCAACATTGAAGATTGGCTTATCCAACTGGAAGCTCCACTTATTGATTCAAAGTACTACTTTTATAATTTTCCCCGTATTGATTTTAATACTCTATGGGTTTTTCGGAATTGAGGATAATTTGTTTTGGTTGGGCACTTTTTACTTGGCAGCACTTCCTTCTACCGTTTCGTCCTCAGTAGTGATGGTATCTATTGCTGGGGGAAACCTACCTGCTGCTATATTTAATGCCAGCATCTCAAGTATTATTGGGATAGTGATTACCCCGTTATGGATGGGGCTTTTCCTAAGTGCTGAAAACGCAAATTTTGAGCTTTTCAACACTGTTTGGAAGCTTGTGCAGCAAATTTTCATACCGGTGGTTATAGGTTTCATTTTGCATAAATGGCTAATAAATTGGGTGCAGAAGTACCTTAAACTGCTTAAAAACTTTGATCAGTTGGTAATCCTGTTGATTGTTTTTTCGGCATTCTCGCAATCGTTTGGGGGAAGCATGTTTGAAGGTCAGAACATACTGACCTTGGTTTTTTTTATGTTGCTTTTATTTTGCTTTATGGCCGGGGGAATGTACCTATTGGGCAGATGGCTTTCCTTTGAAAGGGGAGACCGGATTACAGTTTTGTTTTGTGGATCCAAGAAATCATTGGTTCAAGGAGCTGTAATGGGTAAAATTCTGTTTCCTGATCCGGTCGTTTTTGGTGTAGTGTTGCTCCCATTAATGCTCTACCACACCTTACAGCTTATTCTTGGCAGTGCACTGGCCGAAAGAATGGCCTTTTCCAAGGAAGATAAGGTGAAATGATATCTCGGATTTCAGTGGCGGAGAGGAATTATGCTGCTGACTGCCAATGTTAGTCAGACCTATCGCTATTTTAAGTGAAAGATTTATCTCCAGACGCTTCAGCAGTTATTCTTTCTGCGATTGATTTACCCAAGTAGCGGTCAATAAGTCCATGCCCTGCATAAAGTAGCGGAGTCAAGGCTATGGCCACCGTGAATTTATAGATGTAGTTGATTATACCTACGGCAATGATTTGTTCAATAGACCAATTGCCAAATACATAAAAGGCAATTCCTAGCACCACAAAAGAGTCAATGAACTGGGAGACCAAAGTAGAACCTGTTGCCCTGAGCCATATCATTTTTGAACCTGTAATGCTCCTTAATTTTTGAAAAATATAAACATCAAGTAGCTGACCAATTAAAAAAGCGATAAGAGAACCTATGATAATACCTAGTCCTTGCCTAAAGATGGTGTTGAATGCATAATCTATATTGAAAGGATTGCCGTTGTTATCTACTTCATTTACGTCAAGCCAGAAAGTAGCTGGTGGGAGTTTGGTAACTAGTGAGATCACGATAAAAACATAGGCAATTAACCCGGCAGTAATGAAGCTGATTTTTCGCACCCCTTTTTTGCCGAAATATTCATTGATAATATCAGTGGTGATAAATACCACCGGCCAAATCACAGCTCCTGCAGTCAGGTTAAAATCCAAAATATAATCTCCAAAAAAAGTCCAGTTGGCAGGTGCTAATCCTAATGTATCCTCGCCAGAAAAGATTTTTACACCGATGATTTCTGCCAGAATCGCATTTGTAAGGAAGATGCCTGCTAGAATGATAAATAAATTAGTTTTCTTGGATTGGTAAACTTTTTCGCTGTTGTCCATATTTATTTGATAGTATAGGTGGTACCTTCTTCACTCAATAAACTGGGTTCAAAAGTTTCCCTAGCCTCATTCAGTAGTAGATCCAAATTAGCATACCTGCTTGAATAATGACCCAGCAAAAGATTTTTAACATTAGCGGCCTTGGCGATTAAGGCTGCTTCTTTGGCGGTACTGTGTTTGGTGAGTTTTGCCCGTTTCTTTTCCGCCTCCATAAAGGTCGACTCATGATAGAGTAAATCTGCGCCCTTTATGAAGGGGACTAAATCGAGGTCAAAGGCTGTGTCAGAACAATAACTATATTTTCGAGGAGGTGTTATTTCACAAAATTCAGAGGATTTAAGAAGCACATTACCAGAGTTGTCTTTTACATCACGTCCTTTTTGAAGGATGTGAATGGCGGCTACTTCAGGCAGGTGTTTGGCCATCATCTCTTTATTCAGGTGTATCCGTGGATTTTTTTCTTCAAAACTAAATCCTGTGCAGGGTATCCTATGTTGCAAAGGGAAGGAATAAATTACCAAATCTCGGATTTCCGCTAGTTTTATTTTCCCTTGTGGAATAGTAAGATGGAAAATTAGAGGGAAGTTCAGTATTGAAGCAGAGTACTTTAACTGAATGGTGATGATGTCATCAAGGCCTTTTGGACCATAAATATGTAAAGGTAACTTCCTGTTGTTTAGGTGGTAAGTGTTTATTAGCCCCATCAATCCCAGGTAATGGTCTCCATGAAGGTGGGAAATAAAAATGTGGCTGATTTTGGAGTACTTTATTTTGTATTTTCTCAGTAGTTGTTGTGTCGACTCTCCACAATCAATCAAAAGAGATTCACCATCCCAGGAAATCAATTGAGATGTTTGGTTACGGCCATGTGCAGGAATGGCCGAATTGGAACCCAGAATGGTGATGTTGAAATCCAAAGGCTTTTATCGGTTATTCTTCTTCATCTTTCTCAGCACCATTCTCTATTTCGTGGATGAAAATAGCTTCTGCTCCTGCTTCGTTATCATCCACTACTGTAAAGACTTTATCAAGCATAGATATTTTTAATAATTTCACTACATGCTCCTGAAGGGATGACAATACAAAAACACCTCCAGCCTCATTAAAGGCTCTGTTTCCAACCAATAAAGCACTTAATCCGCTGGAATCAGCATATTTTACACTTTCCATGTCCAATATCAGGTTTTTATAACCTTCAGCATGTACGGTAAGTAGTTCTGATTTTAATTGTGGAGAGAGTGTGCTGTCGAGCTTTTCTTCCATTATTGTAAAAACGACAAATTGTTCTTTTTTATCTACAGCGTATTTCATTATTTTTTATGTATTTACCTATTTTGAACATAAGTGAGAAAATTTTGTTCCATTTGTTCCAAATAGGTGGTTATTTTAGATAATGGTTTAAAATTAGCTTAAAAATTGATGGGGCCAAAATGTTCCGTTCAATTAAATATTTGCCAGTATAGCCTCTTTGATCCTTTCAGATGCACCATGACTTTTTGCTGGCTGAAAATCATGTCCCGTGATATGTTCATACAGCTCAATATATCTTTTTGATATAGCTTCAATTATCTCTGGCGTCATTTCTGGAATGGATTGTCCTTCCTCGCCTTGAAAACCATTTTCAATCAGCCATTGTCGGACAAATTCCTTAGATAGCTGCTTTTGCACAACTCCTTCCTGCTGGCATTTTTCATAGCCTTCCAAATAGAAATACCTGGAAGAATCCGGGGTGTGTATTTCGTCAATAAGGAGAATTTGATCTCCAAACTTACCAAATTCATATTTGGTATCCACCAATATCAACCCTTTGCTACGGGCCATTTCACTACCTGACTGGAATAGTGCTCTAGTATATTGCTCTAATTGCAAGTAATCTTTTTCGCTGACAATGCCATCACTAAGGATTTTGTCCCTGGAAATATCTTCGTCATGTCCTTGGTCTGCTTTGGTAGTAGGAGTGATGATAGGTGTTGGAAGAGCATCGTTTTCTTTCAAGTCCTCAGGAAGGGCTACTCCACAAATACTTCTTTTGCCATCTCTATATTCTCTCCACGCATGTCCTGCCAGGTACCCGCGAATTACCATTTCCACCTTGAAGGGAATACATCTTTTCCCAATTGTGACGTTGGGGTCAGGTGTGGAAGTAACCCAATTGGGGACGATTTCGGCCGTGGAGGCAAGAAAATAGGATGCAATTTGGTTAAGTACCTGTCCTTTAAATGGGATTGGCTTCGGCAATACCACGTCGAAGGCTGATATGCGATCAGTTGCAACAACGGCAATTATTTGCTCAAATATATAGACATCTCTTACCTTCCCTTTGTAAAAGTCTACTTGCCCCGGGAATTCGAATTGTGTGCTTTTTATACCTTGGTTCATCGTGCCTTAGATTTTAAACACAAAAATAGAAAATAATCTGATGCTTGTTCTAATTTTTCAATGTTACTGAAAATCTATCGTCAAAATTGTCAGCAGCACGTAATGGATTGTCAATAGCCTATTTTGGGATAAAGTTTGACGCACTATTCCTTTTGACCTGACTTGTAGGTTATTTCTTCTATGATGGTGCCAGACTTGTCCCTCGAGGTGAATTTGCCATGTCTCAGACCGCGATGATACCTCCCATCCATGGCTACTATTCCATTTTCATGGTAATCGATGTAATCGCCATGCTTAATCCCATTTTTGTAGTTGATTTCAGTAGCCTTGGATCCGTCAGGAAAAAAGATGACAAAAAGCCCCTGGAGACTTCCTTTACTAAATCTCTTTTCCTCAATCATTTGGCCAAATTCGGAAAATTCCTGCTGTATTCCATTTAAAACCCCATCGTTAAAGGATTGTTTTTCATGAACTTCTCCGCTTTCATAATAGCTAGTGTGGGATCCATTCGGTTTTCCATTTGCAAATTCCGTTTTGCTCTTCAGTTTTCCAGAGGGGAAGTAACTTTCTAATAGCCCTTCAATATTTCCGTCTTTAAATGTGGCAATCTGTGATAACTCGCCATTTGGATAAAATGACTTTACTTCACCATGTGCCAGATTATTCAGAAATTGAGTTATTTTAAGCGTATCCTTAGTTATTGGGTGAATGTCAATGAAATTTGCCTCCTTTCTTCCGTTTTTATACTGGCCAACCTGTATCAATTTTCCAAACTGGTTGTAAAGCTGGTAGGCCCCATGCGCCATGCCTTCTGATGTTTCAAACTTTTCCTTAATGATGGTTTCTCCAGCATCGTAATAGGTTGTGTGAACTTGAGCGAATCCAGTGCTGGTAAAGCAAGTCAGTAGAAGCCGGATTATAAAAGAAGAGATTTTCATTTGTTGTCGTTTTCCTATATAAACCTGGTATTAATCACTGATTGTTACATTTTTTCTATGACGATAGCAGAGGCGCCACCACCCCCATTGCAAATTGCAGCAACTCCCAGTTTTCCATTTTCCTGATGAAGGATGGAAAGCAAAGTAGTAATGATTCTACTTCCTGAGCATCCCAGTGGATGGCCCAGTGCCACTGCTCCCCCGTAAATATTTAATTTTCTATCAGGAATTTGAAGCAATTGCTGATTGGCTAGAGCAACAGCGGAAAAAGCTTCATTTATTTCAAAAAAATCAATGGCGTTTATATTTATTCCGGCAATTTTTAAAGCTTTTGGAATGGCCAATGAGGGTGCGGTTGTAAACCACAATGGATCACTAGCGGCATCTGAAAAGCCTAATATTTTACCAATTATCGGTAAGTTTAAGGATAAAGCTGTTTTTTTGTCGGCTAAAATCAGGGCTGATGCACCATCGCTAATGTTTGATGCATTGGCTGCTGTAACCGTCCCTTCAGGTAAAAAAACAGGCCTTAATTTTGGTATTTTTTCGAAGTTGACCTTTTTGAAATCTTCATCTTCCGAGATGATACTCGTATCACTGCCTTTGCCTTTAATAGTTATTGGGCTTACTTCTTTAGTAAATAAGCCTTTTTTCCATGCCTCAGCAGCCAATTGATAGCTTTTCATCGCATACTGATCCTGAGCCTCACGGCTTATTTGCATTTTTTTCGCTGTGTTTTCTGCACAATTCCCCATAGGGAAGTCATTATAAACCTCGTGAAGCCCATCTTTTTGGAGCCCATCTACCAGGTTTCCATCGCCATATTTGTAACCAAAACGAGCCTTGGGAAGATAATAGGGAGCATTACTCATGCTTTCCATACCGCCTGCCACCACTATTTCAGCTTGTCCACACATGATGGATTGTGCGCCCAGCATCACAGCCTTCATGCCTGAAGCACACACTTTGTTAATTGTAGTACAGGGGGTCGAAACGGGTAATCCTGCTTTTAATGCAGCTTGTCTGGCAGGAGCTTGTCCCACATTTGCGGAGAGCACATTCCCCATCAATACTTCACTTACTAGTCCGGAGTCTTGTAAACCACATTTCTCCAAGCCGGATTTTATCGCAATACCTCCTAATTCAGAGGCAGAGAGTGAAGACAATTGTCCTCCAAAACCACCAATTGGGGTTCTTGTGGCTGCTATAATATAAACTTCTCTCATCTGTTAAAATTGGTTTAATAATCAGGAAGCCCTCGTTTGGGTTGTTGGGTAGGTTTCTTTTTATTTTGCTGAATGTACCTGAGCTCATTGCTATTCATGGCATCCAGAATTTGAGCAGCTTGTTCGGGAGTAATGTTCATTTGCTCCAATCGTTGTCTAAGTTCTTCCATCGCTTTTTCCCTTTCGCTTAGATCACTTTCCATACTGTTTTTCTCGTCAGAATTTTCATTTTCCTCCGTTTTTTCCCCACGCTTTTCTTCCATTTCATCTGACTTATCGGCCCCATCCTCTTGTGTTTGCTCTTCTCCTTCTCCGTTTTCTTGTTTTTCGCTATCCTGCTTCTCCTGTTCCTGCTGGTCTTGCTCCTGCTCCTGCTCTTGTTGCTCCTGGTCTTTTTTGTCCTGATTTTGTTGGTCTTTTTTCTCTTGGTCTTCTTGGTCTTTTTTTAATTTTTCCCAAAGAGCATTTAACTTGGCATCCTGTGGATATTTTTCAAGCCCTTCTGCCAATAACTGACTGGTGCCTTGAATATCCTCATTTACATATTGTTTTGCCGCCTTATTAAAGTAATCTACTTGGGATTGGGATTTTCCTGTAAATGGAAACAAAACCATTAAAAGAAGGACTATTAGGCAAAGGTTATTCATTGATTTCATTGATGTCCTTTAAATGGTCTATAAATTGCTGGTAAGAAGCTACAGTTTCGTCGATTTCCAAGGCTCGATTCATTGTGGTTAAGGCTTCATCAAACTGAAACCTATCCACCAATTCGTCGGCTTGTGCTTTCATCCTTTTGGCATAGTTTGATGGTTCTGGTTTGTCTTCCTGATCTTGATTTTCCTCATTTTCCTGATTTTCTTCATTACCATCCAACCACCGACTTAGCAGTTCGTAGTTATAACGTGCCTTTTCGTTACCAGGATCATTTAATAAGGCAGTTTTGAAGTAGGCAAGAGCTTCCTTGTATTTTTTTTCATTGCCTAGCATCACCCCTTGTTGGTTCGAGGCAAAAGAAGAAATTTCACCGAACGTATTATTTGCTAGTGCTTCATAGGTTTTTTTCGCATCTTCTTCCTGTCCATTACTTTGATAACTCAAAGCAAGATTGAACTTGATTTCAGGCTGTATTAGTCCGCGTTCATCAATTAACGCAAGATGATTTCTGACCGAATTTTCATAGTCTGCTTCCTTAAAAGAGCGTTCTGCAGTAGCAATAGCCTCATTTGTAATCGCTATGTTTTTCCAGTCACTTGGTAACAATAACAAAATCCATAGAATATATCTGGACACCATTGTATTGATTGTTTTTCAGTTGAATTAAAATGATAAGGTTTTGACCGGTAAGATAGCGTCAATTACCGCCAAAAAGAGCGCTGCCAAAAGGAAATAGAAGAACTTATTGGACGAGGCTTCTACAGTTCTGCTAGCCATTACAGTACCTTCTAATTTAGAAATCGCATCAATCAAATTGGGGATATCATTTTGTTCACTACTTAATTCAAAATAATCTCCATCTGTATCATTGGCTATTTTTTTGAGCGTGTCTGAAGTAAGCCTTGAAATAGCAGGTCTGTTAGTGTTTTGGTCGATCACGACGCCACTTCCTCTTGGAATGGTGATACCGTTAGCAGTGCCGACTCCCATGCTAAATACCTTTATTCCTCCTGAATTCAACTCATTTAGCGTTTCTTCCAGGCCATCACCAAAATCCTCTCCATCACTAATTAAAATTATTGCTTTTGATTTGGGCTCCTGACTTTCATCCGTTTGAAATTTGCTAAAAGCTAGTTTTAGAGGGGCTGCAATGTCTGTCCCAGAATTAGGTACAAGACCACTATTTAGACCATCTAAATGTAACTGAATCACATTTTGATCAAAAGTCAAAGGGCATTGGATAAAGGCTTCCGAAGAAAAGATGATGATACCCAAGCGGTCGGAACTAAAATTCTTTACCAAATTCTTTAATTCAAATTTGACCCTCTGGAGTCTGCTGGGGTTAATGTCTTCAGCATTCATGGACCTGGAAAGGTCAATTGCTAGAAAGATGTCTTTTCCTTCTTGCTTGATTTCTTTCATAGCATTGCCTATAGATGGGCCTGCCAAAGCAATAAGAAATAATGCGAAATACAAACTTCTTAATACCATTTTCCATACCAGTCGCCGTTTTTTAACAGTGATCTTCTGGTTAATTTTCCAAAATCGATATAAATATAACCCATACAGCAAAATAAATACTATTGCCAGGATTACCATAAAACTATTGTCAGGATATGCCCAAATCATACGTTGAAATTAATCATTATAACTTAAAACGAAATGGTTGAAGAAGAATTATTGATTTTTTCAAACTTTTAAGCTTTTTGCAGTTAAAGTTTCAATGCAAACTTAACTATTTTGTTGTGATACCGTTAGGTTCGTAGATCCTTTATTAATGTTTTTGGGATGTTTTACCAATAATCTTACGATTTAAATAATGTTCGGTTCAAACTCTGTGTCTTTCAGGTATGCATGTTTTTTATTCATTTTTGTGTTTTTCTCAGGTAGACTCGATACAATTGCTCAGAATATAAGTAAAGTAAATGGGCAGGTGCTTGATGGTGAATCTGGAGAACCATTGCCCGGAGCTGCTATTTATTGGGAGAACCAGCCCTCCCGAGGTACAGTTACGGATCAAAATGGGTTTTTTTCGTTTCCAGTAGAACCGTTCCCAAATAATTTAAATATTAGCTTTTTGGGTTACAAACTCGTCACAAGGTCTTTCAATAATAAAGATGATTTGGTCGGGTTAAAGTTTTTTCTGAGCCCTGAAGAATTAAATCTCTCCGAGGTGGTGGTTTCCGAACGGAGGCAAGATTATAATGTAAAGAGTACAGCTATTGGCAAGAATGAAATTTCAGGTGATGAATTGAGGCGAATTCCAGCCCTGTTTGGGGAGGTAGATCTTCTTAGGAGTATTCAGCTTCTCCCTGGCGTGAACACGGCAGGAGAAGGAACAACAGGCATATTTGTTAGAGGTGGATCTTCAGATCAAAATCTAATTCAAATTGATGGAGCACCAATTTACAACCCTTCTCACTTTTTTGGGTTTTTCTCTGTTTTCAATCCTGACGCTGTAAGTGATGTGGCACTGTATAAAGGGAATATACCTGCCAATTTTGGTGGCAGAGCATCCTCTTTAGTGGATATCTCCTTAAAGGAAGGCAATACACAGAAATTAAAGGGGGACGGTGGAATAGGGAGTATTAGTTCCAGATTAACAGTGGATGGACCGTTGTTTTCGGAAGACGCCTCTTTTTTAGTGTCTGCCAGACGAACCTACGCAGATATTTTTTTAGGGCTTTCTTCCGATGAGTCCCTCAAAGACAATCAATTGTATTTTTATGACCTAAGCGGTAAGCTGATGTGGCGGAAGGGGAAAAAAAATAAATTTACCTTTTCCACCTATTATGGAAGTGATTTCTTGGGTTTGTCTGGACAATTTGGTCTTGGCTGGAATAACTGGATCAATTCCTTTAAATGGGACAGACAAATTAACGATAAATTGTTTCTGGATGTAACCGCTTATTATAGTTTCTACAAATACAAGATCAATGTTTCGGATGAAGACAATGGCTTTGATTGGTCCAATTACTTCTCTGAAACTGGTGGCAATGTTGCACTTACCTATATCCCTAGAGAAAATACAGAGCTTAAATTCGGTGTACTTAGCCAACTGTATTATTTTGCACCAGTAGAGCTACAATTTAGTAATTCGGAAAACATTCAACCCTTTGAATCCACAACCAGAGTTGGCTTTCAAAACAGTTTTTTCGTCGCTGGAAGTGCTGAACTTACAGAGAAGTTAAGTGTTGAGGCAGGGCTTCGCTGGAGTGCTTATCAGCAAATAGGCGATGGTGTGAATTACATTTATGAAAGTGGTGATCCTACAGTTGATGGTGTAATATCCGATACTCTAAATTATAATTTTGGTGAAAGGATGAAGTTTTTTGAGGGGCTTGAACCAAGGATAGCGATGAGGTATCTTCTTACTGATGGATTGGCTTTGAAAGGAAGTTATAACCGTAACTATCAATACATTCAAGTGGCTTCTAATTCTTCAGCAGGTCTCCCTATCGACAGATGGATACCTGCAGGTGAGTACATTAAACCGATTCGAAGCGACCAGGTCTCTGTTGGTTTTTTTAAAAATCTGAATGGCAACGGGTGGGAGCTGTCTTTGGAAGGCTATTACCGGGATTTTAGGAATATCATAGACCTCAAGCAGAATGCTGATGTATTGTTTAAAGACAATGTAGAAACTGAAATTCTTACTGGGAATGGCTGGGCCTATGGTTTGGAGTTTCTATTGAGAAAAAATATTGGCAAGACTACTGGTTGGCTGAGTTATACATGGTCAAGGACTTATAGAAAAATAGAAGGAATTAATATGGGTTTACCCTATAATCCGAGGTTTGACAGACCCCACGATTTGAGTCTGGTGCTAACCCACCAGCTAAATGAGCGATTGACTTTTTCGGGTACATTTGTGTATACTACAGGCGTGGCCGTCACCTTCCCTGTGGGATCATATGTGTTGGATAACCAACGTTTGCCAATATATGACGAATACCGAAACAATAGCCGTTTTCCCGATTACCACAGAATGGATCTGTCATTAACCCTTAAAAATAAAGACAAGGGTAGATGGTGGAAGGGAAGTTGGAACTTTAGTGTTTACAACGCCTATGGAAGAAAAAATCCATTCTCTTACGAATTTTCAGACATTAAGAACAATGATATTAATTTCGATACTAGTGAAGGAATTGAAGTGGTATCACAGAGACCGGGAGTGATTAAGACTTATTTATTTGGGATTCTACCTTCAGTAACCTACAATTTTACTTTTTAAGAAAAATGAAAAAACTAGGAATAATTGTAAGCCTTGTTTCCCTTTTATCCTGTCAGGAGGAAGTGCATCTTGATTTCGGAAACACGCCAAAAAAGCCTGTAATTGAAGCGATTTGGACAGATGATGCATCAGAAAACCATGTTAAAATAACCTACACCAGGGACTATTATGACACCTTAGATAATGAGGTGGCAAAGAATGCATCAGTTAGCATAAAGGACAATACATCAGGAGAAACAGTTGACTTCATGTTTATTGATGAATTGGGTTATTATTTACCATTAAATGATCAGGTAGCGGTTACTGGACACCAATACACCTTGCAGGTATTATTAGATGGCAATGAATATACCAGTGAAGGGATAACGCAAGAACCACCCATTCTAGACAGTATTACCTATGCGTTTGAGGAGGAAAGATTTTTTGCAGATGAAGGTTATTTTTTAACATTATATGGTAAAATCCCTTTTGAAGAGGGCAACTTTTACCGCTTGCTTCTGACAAGAAATGATACGCTTTTAAACAGTTCAAATGATTATTTCCTTTTTGATGATACGTTTGGAAACAATATACTAGACAATGGATTTGAATTGAATGGATTTGCTTTTGAGGAAAATGACAAGGTAAAACTACAATTGATTAGATTAAATGAAAATGCGTATGATTACCTGAACCAGTTCGTTTCGCTACTTTTTAATGATGGTGGTCTTTTTAGTCCTCCTCCCGAAAATCCAAAATCCAATATTGTTGCCTCTAATGGTGTAGGACAGGTGTTGGGGTATTTCATGACAGGTATAGTAATCTCCAAAACCATTACCATTGAAGTAAGCGAATAAATTTTAGGTTTTTAAACGATTTGAAAAATCAATAACAATTACCTAATAGAGTTAATTGTTATTCTCTCATCATGATGATGAATTCAAAATCGCCAAATCACTGGAATTCCCGTATTCCCATCTGGGGCAATGACTTGGTCTCCAACTGCCTCGATATATCCTATTTTTCTAGGTCTCATAATCCGAGATAAAAGATTAATCAGGAATAGATTATGTTAGAAACGGTTGGGTTTCGGCAAGACTGTATTCCCAAAGAAGATCTCTTAGGGGCTTGGAAGATGCTGTGGAATTTGTTTTGGTGACCTTTGAATTCTTAAAGTAACCCCCGTTATTACTCGGCACTTGGTAAGTTGTTGCTAGAAAAATTCCCGTTTGCACCCCCTTTTTCGGACTAATCATGAAGGGTTTGACGAGGAAGAGTAGGAATTTGAAAACACCATTGCTCTGATTACCGAAATTAGTATTAACTACTCCAGGGTGTAAAGCATAGGCTGATATATTTTCATGACCGTATTTCTCCGCTAAAGATTTTGTAAAGAGAATGTTAAACAGTTTTACATTGGCGTAGGCTTTAAAAGAACTAAAATTATTTTTTAGTTCAATATCCTTTTTATTGACACCAGCAGCTTTGTATGCTTCTGAACTTACACTGATTACTTTTGCACCTTTTCCATTCTTCAGCAACGGAAGAGAAAGATAGGTCAGAAGAAAATGCCCCAAATGATTTACAGAAAATGTTAGTTCATGTCCATCTGCTGTTATTGTTTTCTCTGGAAAAACACCACCAGCATTATTTATGAGGACATCCAGATTTTGTGTTTTTTGGGATAGGGTAGCTGCAGCCTTGGCTACAGATTTTAAGTCGGAAAGGTCGCAGTAAATTACCGTAAATTTGTTGGATAGAGAAGGCAATGACTGGATGAGTTGATAGGCTTTTTTTTCACTTCTTACCAACAGGAAAAGATGCTCACATAATGGAGCCAATGCTTTTACTTTTTCTGCGCCAATTCCTGAGGTGGCTCCTGTTATTGCTATTTTCATGAAGTAAACTTTTTGGGTTGTTCAATTGCCTAAAATCGAGAAAGGATGAAATTGGTATTAAATATACTAAAACTATAATTAAAAGGTCGAAGCAAAAAAAATCCTAGAGGTGATTCATGAATCAATTGAAACTGACAAATTAATTTCTGTATTTTTGCTTTTGATTTTAATCAGGAAATTCACTGGTTGCTATTTGAAATTTATCAGTATTGAGCTTATTAGGTTGTATTTCAGGTATTTACCCTTTGTGCGCAATAATGCAACTCCATTAATTAAACAGATTTTACGTGACAAAGAAAAAATTCGTTGAAATAGAGAAAGTAATAGGTAAAAAGAATCCTGGTTTATTGAAGTGGATTCCCGGTTTTTTACTCTCTTATGTCAAGAGAATTGCTCATGAAACTGAGGTCAATGAGATTATGGCACGGAATGATGATTTGAAAGAATTAGCATTTGTTAATGCCTTAATAAAGGAGTTTGGGATGGAGATAGAGGTAAAGCATGAAGAAAACATCCCATTGGACAGCAATGTTATTTTCGCGTCAAATCACCCACTAGGAGGCTTGGATGGTATCGTATTGATGCATGTTTTAGGTGCATTCAGAGAAGATTTAAGATTTTTAGTCAATGATGTATTGATGAATATCCCCAACTTTGGTAAATTATTTGTACCCATTAATAAATATGGAGGGAATGGCAAAAGAGGTGTTGAACTTATAGAAGCTACCTATGCCTCTGATAATGGGGTTATTATCTTTCCAGCAGGCTTGGTTTCTCGCAAGCAGGAGACTGGAATTGAAGATTTGGAATGGAAAAAAAGCTTCATTAATAAAGCAAAGAAATATAAAAAAGATGTTGTCCCTATTTATATAGAGGGGAGAAACTCATCTTTTTTTTATAATTTGGCCAACCTTAGGAAAAAGTTGGGAGTAAAGGCTAATATTGAAATGTTTTATTTGGCGGATGAAATGTTTGCCCAAAAAAACAAAAAAATTGTTGTCCATATAGGAAAACCGATTTCTTACAAGTATTTTGATGTTTCTAAAACGGATAAGTATTGGGCAGAAGAGGTCAAAAAAATAGTTTACAATATTGTCCAAGACAAGTAGGATTTATGCAAGACATTATCAACCCGATTGAAAGGGATGCTATTAAAAATGAATTGATACCCGATCGATTTTTAAGATATGTAAACAATGGGGAAAATGAAATCTATTTGATCAATCACCACAATGCACCAAATGTGCTGAAAGAAATCGGTAGGTTACGTGAGATTTCCTTTCGTGCAGCGGGAGGAGGCACAGGATTGTCTATAGATTTAGATGAGAATGATACTTGCGAAAAATGCTACGACCAGTTGATCGCATGGAACCCCGAAGATGAAGAAATTATTGCAGGATATAGATTGATCAAATGCTCGGATGCGGGATTTACAGAAAAGGGCTCAGTGAATCTTTCTACAGCTCACCTTTTTACTTTCTCAAATGCTTTTATTGAGGATTACCTACCCTCTACTATAGAATTAGGAAGATCCTTTGTTCAGCCAAATTACCAGCCAAGTATAGACAATAGGAAGGGTATATTTTCCCTTGATAATTTGTGGGACGGTCTCGGAGCAGTTGTAATGATCAATCCGGATATCAAATATCTCTTTGGAAAGGTGACCATGTATCCGCATTATAATGCAGATGCAAGGGATTTATTGATTTATTTTATGAATCATTATTTCCCAGATAAGGACGAATTAATTTTACCGATAACTTCTCTGGGCTATAAAACTGGCGTTAATAATTTTAAAGGAATATTTGACGGAATAGCTTATAAGGAGGGGTATAAATTACTTAATTCAAAGGTGAGGTCTTTAGGTGAAAATATTCCCCCTTTGATCAATACCTATATGAACTTGTCCTCTACTATGAAGATTTTTGGCACTGCAATGAATTATGAATTTGGAGCTGTAGAAGAGACAGGAATATTGATCACAATCGCGGATATTTACGAATCAAAAAAACATCGCCACCTCGAAACATTTACCAGAGACAGGCACTTTGGTATAAAACAAAATTAGACTTGTGATACGCCTTGAACCTATTGAGAAATGAATACGAAGCCATTTGGTAAAACAGGCTTATATTTTCCATCAATTATCTTTGGGAGCAGTGCGCTGGGAAACCTCTTCCAGACCTATTCAAAAGTAGAAAAAAAGGCTATCCTTAAGGAGGCTTTTAACAAGACCAGCCCATTTACCGTCTTCGATACTGCTGGTAAATACGGGGCAGGATTGGCACTTGAAGTATTGGGAGAGTTTTTAGCTGAGGAGGCCATTCCGCACAATAATGTTATTGTCACCAATAAACTGGGTTGGACACGAATCCCCCTTACCACACCTGAACCCCTTTTCGAACCCAACATATGGAAAGGTATAAAACATGATGCCGTTCAGAAGATAAGTTATAATGGTATTCTGGAATGCTTCGAAAAAGACAATTCACTTTTGAAGGGTTATTTGCCACAGTTGATTTCCCTTCATGACCCAGATGAGTTTTTGGCCAAAGCAAAGACTGCAGAAGAGAGAGAAGGATTGTGGGAGGAGCTCTTAGGAGCCATTTCAGCCATGAAGGAATTGAAGGAGGCGGGCAAGGTGAAAGGAATAGGTGTGGGAGCGAAGGACTGGAAAATAATCAGAGAAATATATAACCATGTACCTCTGGATTATGTAATGATTGCAAATAGTCTTTCACTCATTCATCATCCGCCTGAATTAATGGATTTTATGGAGGTATTGAGAAAGGATGAAGTGGGAATAATCATAGCAGCCATTTTTCAATCGGGTTTTTTGACAGGTGAAGACTTTTTTGATTATAAAAAACTTGACTCAGCTGACCCAGAGGATCAAAGAAAAATTCAGTGGAGAAGTTTATTCTTCGAAGTTTGTAAGCGACACAATGTCGCCCCTTTTCATGCCTGTATCCAATTTTCCTTAATGGTACCCGGTGTAACCAGTATTGCGCTAAGCATTAATAAACCCGAATTGGTAAAAAAAAACATCATTGCCTCAGAAACACCCTTGCCCCAAGGGTTTTGGGAAGAATTAAAAGATAAATCCTTAATTTCGGATTTCCCTTATTTATAAGAAACCAAATAATCTAAATCACAAATGAGTCAAACAATAAACCCAGTAAAGGCAGAATTAATTTCTAAAAAGAATTTCTGGCCATTTCTATTACTTACCTTCTTGTTTATGCTGTGGGGAGTCGCCCACAATATGACGGACACCCTTCTGGCAGCTTTTAAAAGAATCATGAGCATGACGGATTTTCAGACCTCATGGATTCAGTTGGCCTTTTATGGGTCCTATTTTTGTCTGGCTTTGCCGGCAGCAATTTTCATTAGAAAATATTCTTATAAATCAGGAATCCTTTTGGGATTAGGGCTATTTGCTTTGGGTTCTTTGCTCTTTTATCCTGCAGGAATGATGATGTCTTACGGTTTCTTCTTGCTTGCATTGTATGTGCTCGCAGGGGGGCTTTCTATTTTGGAAACAGCTGCGAATCCTTATATTTTAGTAATAGGACCACCGGAGACAGCCACACAAAGACTTAATCTGGCACAATCATTTAATCCTATTGGGTCGGTTATCGGTGTTTTTCTTAGTAAAATATTTATTCTTTCTAAGCTCAATACTGCCGAGGCAATAGATCGAACCAATATGGCACCTGAAGCTCTTGCTGCGATTCAGGCGGATGAATTAGCAGGGGTAGTAAGTACCTATGTCGGAGTTGCATTATTTCTAATTGTGGTATGGTTTATTATTCGTGCTGTAAAGATGCCAGTAGCCTCCGAAGAGACGGAGAAAGATGGGGTGATCAGTGGTTTTAAAAGACTATTTAAAAATAAAAATTATGTACGAGGTGTAATGGCCCAGTTCTTTTATGTTGGTGCTCAGATTGGGGTTTGGTCATACACCATTAGGTATGTCATGACAGAGCTTGATGTGATGGAAAGTGGCGCCTCGGATTATTATTTGATCTCTTTGGCACTGTTTGCCGGTAGTCGTTTTCTGTTCACAATATTGATGAAGTACTTCAAACCGGCTATTTTATTGGCCATTTCTTCACTCTTAGCTATTCTGCTTAGTTTCGTGGTGATTTATGGTAGTGGAATGGTGGCCGTTATAGCACTTGTGTTGATATCGGTATGTATGTCACTGATGTTTCCTACAATCTATGGCTTGGCAGCAGAAGGTTTGGGCAATGACACCAAGCTGGGAGGTTCTGGTTTGATTATGGCCATACTTGGAGGCGCACTTATTACTGCGGTCCAGGGACAAGTTTCTGACATAAGCGGAAGTATACACCTTTCTTATTATGTGCCGATGCTATGTTTTGTGGTAGTAATGTATTTTGGACTTGCTCATTATTTCCAAAAACCTGAAAAAAAGCAGGTGGAAGTGGTTTGATCATCGTTATAACCTTGATTTAGACAAATAAAAGCTCCATGCAATAAATTTGCATGGAGCTTTTTAATACGGTGCAATTCACCTTAAATAAGTTTACCCGGCTTATAAATTGGTTAGTATTCAGGAATTGCTAACCACATTAATTCGGACTTAATAAAAACCGAAATAATTCCGGGCATTTCTGTAGCAAATGTCTTCTACCATTTGTCCCAACCATTCTTCATCAGCAGGCAGTTCACCATTGGCAACATCCTGACCGATGAGATTACATAAAATTCTTCTGAAGTACTCATGGCGAGGGAAAGAGAGGAAGCTTCTGCTGTCCGTTAGCATCCCTACGAAGCAACTAAGAATTCCCATATTGGAAAGGGTGTTAATTTGCTTTTCCATACCATCCTTCTGGTCAAGGTACCACCATCCAGATCCGAACTGTACTTTTCCTTTCACAGAACCATCATTAAAATTCCCAACCATGGTAGCCATTACTTCATTTTCTGAAGGGTTTAGGTTATACAAAATGGTTTTTGACAATTGATCTGTACTGTCTAGGTTGTTGAGGTACTTGGCAAGGGCTACACTTTGCGGAAAGTCTCCAATCGAATCAAATCCCGTATCGGGCCCTAATACCCTTAGCATTCTCTCGTTGGTGTTCCTTAGAGCTCCCAGGTGGTATTGTTGTGTCCACCCTTTAGCGTGGTACATTTTGCTTAAAGCAGTAAGGGTTTTGAATTTGAAAAATCTCACCTCATCGGGCTGGATTTTTTGTCCCTTTTTGATGGTAGCAAATAAGGTGTCTATTGAGTATTTGTCGTTATCGTAAAAGTACAACTGCTCTAGTCCGTGGTCGGATAGTCTTCCTCCATTTTCATGAAAATAGGCTATGCGAGTTTCTAATGATGCCAATAAATCATCAAATGTATTAATTGAAATCCCACTTACTTCTGTAAGTTTTTCAAGGTATTTAAGGTAATTACCAGGGTTTTCTACAGCATATGCTTTGTCTGGACGGAATGCTGGAAGAAGTTTGATCGCAAGTTTGTCCGCTTTGGCTTTCCGGTGATACTCCAAGCTGTCTGTAGGATCGTCTGTGGTACAAACTACCTCTACATTCATTTTTGAAAGCAGCCCGCGGGTACTGTATTCTTTTTGTTGAAGGAGATCAGTGGTGTTAGCATAGATTTCGGAAGCGGTATTTTCATTTAGCAATTGATCAACACCAAAGTAACCCTTTAACTCCAAGTGTGTCCAGTGAAACAAAGGGTTTCTCATCGTTTGAGGGACAATTTTTGCCCAGCTTTCAAATTTTTCCTGATCACTTGATTCTCCTGTGATGTATTTTTCATTGACTCCAAGTGTTCTCATGGCACGCCATTTATAGTGGTCACCCTCAAGCCAGATTGAAGTCATGTTTTTAAATTGACGGTCCAGTGCGATGTCTTTAGGTGAAAGGTGACAATGGTAGTCAATAATAGGCATTTTCTTTGCGTGATCATGATAAAGCCCTTTAGCAAAATCATTTTTTAGAAGAAAATCCTCAGTTAAGAAGGTGTTATTTGAAGGTTTGGCTGTGTTTTGCATTATCTATTCTTTTAATCTAATAGTAATATTAAAAATTTATTTTTGCTTATTCCGGATTTTTAAGTGATTTAGACAATCGATTGCATAAATTAAAATTGCCTCAATTTTCATGAGATTCCTATTTTGTTGTTTATATTAGTACGGAAACGGTATATTTGTTTATTAAACTATCAATTAATGGCGATAATATTCGCCCTGAGTGAAATTTACCTATTAAATAATCATTTACTTGAATACCATGAACCATAAACCAAGAAGAAGTTTCTTAAAGAAAGGAATGGGATTGGCTGCGCTGCCACTTTTGGGTTTTGCACCTATTTCAACTCCTCCACAAAATCAAGAGAAAAATCTTAAGCTGAGTTTAAATGCCTTTTCTTTTAATGCGTCATTGCGTGACAAGACGCTTTCACTCGAGGAGTTGTTTAAGTTTTGTGCTGAAAATGGAATCCCTGCCATTGATCTGACAGCTTATTACATTTCTTCCTATCCAGACGTTCCAGAAGATAAGTTGCTTTATGGTATCAAGAAACAAGCCCATCATTGGGGTTTGGATATTAGTGGTACTGGTGTAAGGAATGATTTCACTTTGCAGAATGCAGACCAAAGGAAGAAAGAGATAGAACTAGTGAAAAATTGGATAGTAGCGGCCGCCAAAATGGGTGCGCCAGTACTACGGGTTTTTGCAGGGAAGGCAAACGTGGAGGGAGCTGTATGGAAAGAAGTTGCTGATGGGGTAATTGCCGCAATGCAAGAGTGCGCGGCTTTTGGTGCTGAAAATGGTGTAATAGTGGCCATGCAAAATCACAATGATTTTATTAAGTCTGCAGACCAGGTGAATTATATAATGGAAAATGTAAGGGAAGAATGGTTTGGTTTGGTATTGGATGTTGGAAGTTACTCTTTGAAAGACCCCTATGAGGAAATTAGCAAAAATGTTCGCTATGCTGTCAATTGGCAAATTAAAGAAAATGTGAACTACTTAGGTACCCAAAGACCCGTCGATTTGAAAACTTTGATGAAAATTATAAAAAGTAGTGACTATAATGGTTACCTGCCTATTGAAACATTGGGTCCTGGAGACCCTTTTGAAAAGGTAAAGGTTTTCCTTAAAACTGTTAAGAAAGCGTTGGATTAGGTTAGGAGTTTTTAATTGTATTTTTTTGTTCGGAGCTATTTCTACGAATCTCTTTAAACTTGGATTATGCATTAGGGTTCGTAGTGCCTTTACTAACATTTCTCAGGGAGTGATTCCATTACGAATAGAAGGTCTATTGCATATTTCGGGTTTAAACAAAAAAAGGTAAGCCGTTGGGCTTACCTTTTTTTGTTTAAAACTTTTTTTATTTTAGTTCTTTTATTTTGATGTTCTTATAATGAACTTCATCGCCATGATCCTGAAGGAGAATATGGCCTTGCTCTGCTTCTCCGAAATTATCCCACTTCGCGTATTTGCTTTCAGCTACCAATGCTCTGAATTCCTCAGATCCCCTGGTGTACTCCACCACTTTTAGTCCATTGATGTAATGTTCTACTTTATTGTCTAGATATACAATCAAACGTCCTTTGTTCCATTCTCCTACTGGACGAACAAAACGGTCTTGTTTGTCAGCTTTAATCAGGTCGTACAATGAAGAAAGGGTTCGGTTTCCATCTTTGCCCATTTTTGCATCAGGATGCTTTTCATCATCAAGGATTTGGTATTCCAATCCAATAGCAGATCCAGTATTATTTTCATTAAGGGTAACAAAATATTTAAGGCCACTATTTGCTCCTTCAGTGATTTTGAAATCAAAAGCTAAGTCAAATGCACTGTATTGATCTTTAGTTACGATATCGCCGGCATTTGCAGACTCTCTACCATCTTTACCTTCGATTGTCAGTACATCATCTTTGATTGTCCAGCCACCTTCAGGGAAAGTTTCGCCTTTGGCACTTCTCCATCCATCACTGGTTTTGCCATCAAAAAGAAGTTTCCATCCTTTATCTTCTTCATAAGAAGTCAATTTATTGTCGACGGTACTTACTACAAACACATCGTTTTCAAAAGGTGTTGGTGTAAGGTCTTCTGTCTGAATCCGGATATTTCTAAAATAAGTCTTTTTACCTGCATTTTCCGGGTTTTTGCCTACTCCATGAACTTGAAGAGCAATAAAGCCCGTTGCATCCATGTCATCTACCAGATAAGCAACCTCTTGGCCATTTACCCAGGTTTTAAGGTTGTTTCCAATAAATTCAATCCTATAGGTGTTGAATTCGCCTAGTTTGAAAGCGCTTCTTGCGTCAGGGTTATAGGTCAAAGGGTAAAGCCATCCTCGTCTGGCTTCATCATAAATGCCACCAGACCATGCTCTTTCTTTTGGGTCACACTCTACTTGATAGCCAAATACCCTTCCTGCACCATCGTTTGCTTCAGGGTTATACTGGCCTCTGGCCATCACGCCTGAATTGCTTGATTCGTCGTCTACTCGGATATCTAATTCTAGGATGAAGTCACCATAGGTCTTATCTGTAACCAGAAAAGAATTAGGTGTATTGGGAACGGATGTTCCAACGATAACACCGTCGACTACTTCAAATTCTGCCACCCCATCAAGTTGATGCCAGCCGTTTAAAGTTTCTCCGTCAAATAAGTTTGTCCATCCGTCTTCAGTTTCTACCGTTGGTTTTGCACAAGATGCCAGGAAGAAAATAGACAAAGTAAAAAGACTTAAAATTTGTTTGTTCATGGTATGGGGGTTTTTTGTATAAAATTTCAATATGATTCTATAATTAGTAAACTATTATTTGGACCGTAAAGATAAGCAATATCTTATAAAAATATAATTATTAGGCAATCGATTGCAAGAGTAAAAAGAACGGTAAAATACTTTTAACCAAATGGGACTTAGGATGTAAGTGGAGGCTAGGTAGAAGGGGGTAGGCCTAATTTAAAATCCTGAAGTAAGGAACATTTACCAGCTAATCTACTGCCGCGGTACCTGTTATTAGACCGTTAACCTGGCACTGGCCCAGCCATAGTGACCTGGAAATAGTAATTAAATGTTTGATTATGAGTCAAATAAATTAGGTGACAGAAAAGCGATTACCTATTTCGGGTTTAATGGTTGCTCTTTTCTTTTTCAAATGCTAGCTTGAAATGTGCCGGTAGCTAAAGCTTTTCGATTGCCTTGATCCTAAAAGAAGTAGGGATTGCATTTTCTCTAATAGAGTTGTGTTTCTACAGTTATTAGGATGCGTTCATTATTCAATCTTCACACTTAATATGGGAATATCTGTTTTGTAAAGAAGGGTGTCTGTGACACCTATTTGGTAGGCGGTATTTGATTTCCGAAGATTAGATGCTATGGCAATAATTCCAGCTTTTTCTTTTTCTGCAAAAGCGATAATACCTTTTTCTACTTCTTCATGGTTGTAAATATGACGATGAATCATTAGTTCTTCTTGCCCATAGGCATATTCAGCCATACGAGATTCCGCTTTACCTGTGTCGATAAATTTTTCGGGTGTGTTGATAAATAGAAAATGTACTATGGTCCGAATGCTTTTTATGAAGGGTTTTAACCTTACAAATGCCGGCTTACTGGCCTCATTGAAAAGGGAGGCAAAGACCAATTTTTTCATGGCCCTGCCGTCCACTATGTTTTTAACTGCCAAAACAGGACATGGAGCATTCCTGAAGACTTTTTGAGTAGTTGATCCTATAAAATTCCCAGGCTCACGATTTTCACCATAAGCACCAATGACTATTAAATCAGCTTTCTGCTTAAAAGCCAGATCTACGAGAACCTGGGAAGGAACTCCTACTTCAACCACTGCCTCTAAAGGCGTGTTTTTAATTTTATGTGTAGCCACAAAGGTTTTTAATTTATCCTTTGCCTCTGCTTCCAAATCTAAAATTTCCTGGTTTTTAATTTTTTCAGAAGTAGATAAATTGTTCCAATCCAAATCAGATTGGATGACGTTTATGCAGGTAATGGTTGCGTCACCTTTACTTGCAACTTTTGCCGCACTGTAAAATGCATTTTCTGAATAAAGAGAAAAATCGATTGGAACAATGATTCGTTTCATGACCATTTTATTTTAAATTCTCAATACCTTGACGTTTCTGCCAAACCATTGCAATAGCATTTTTAATTTGGTATTCATTCAAAATAAGCAAATTTTAAAATAACAATACATGATATAAATCATCTTGCGCCATGATATTTTTCGTGCTTAATCAATAAAATTAAAGGGTATTATATTTTACCTACTTTAATGTTCTTAAAATCAATACTCATTTCATTGCTTGGATGTAACTGAAGCCCTATTGGCCCTTTTTCAGGCATGTTCTCTGACTGGTAAGTCACTACTTCCTGACCGTTTAGCCATACCGTATAGGTTTGACCTACCACTTTAACCTTCATTGTATTCCAGTCATTTAGTTTTAATAAATCCTTTACTCCACTGGCTTCTTTAGGATAAGATTTACCAGGGATATAAGGAGAACCGGTCAGGTCTCTTTTTAATGATCCAGAGATGCCAATTTGTATCTGGTCTCTATCAGACCGCAGAAAAATACCTGAATCAACTGTCCCTTTCCCAAACAGGAAGTCCATTTCAACTATGAAATCACCATACTCCTTATTGGTCCAGAGGGTAGAGCCAGTTTTTGTGGGGTCATTTTCGGTGTGGATTTTACCGTCTTCGACTTCCCACCAAATGTTGTCTTCAGGAGTTACTGTCCATCCTTTTAATGTTTTCCCATTGAAGATGGATTTCATTTTGACCTTTTGGGCAAAACCCTGATTAACTATTAAAGCGATCATTAAAAGGCTAGAGAGTAGGTATTTAATTTTCATTGTGGTTTTATTTTGGTTTTGATAGATAATATTTCGTTTCCCTCCTTGTCATTACCTATTGATGGTAGGGATTTTAAATTTTGGTAAACAAGCATATTACGGGTTTAAGCTTAAACGAATGATGCTATCCTTTATCTTTAAGATAGGCTGCTACTGCTGCCCCTATGATTCCAGCCTCATTTTTATTTTCGGCTACGATTACAGGAACGTCTACTGTAATCTGGTCTTCAAATTTATCCATTTTTTTGCTAGCCCCTCCACCTAATATAAATAAATCTGGTGAGATGATTCTTACCGTGTGTTGGAGGAATTTATTGAAACGTTTCCCCCATTCAGCGTAGGTAAGGTTTTCTTTTTGTCGGGCCGAATCTGCAGCAAAATATTCAATGATTTCCCCAGTTTTATAATAAATTCTTCCCAATTCAAAATTTGGAATTAGGATCCCATTATAAAATACCCCAGTACCAAGACCTGTACCGATGGTTACAGTTACTACTAGGCCTTTTTTGTTTTTGCCTGCGCCAAAAGTCATTTCAGCTAAACCTGCAGCATCAGCATCATTAACTACGGTGACTGGCAGGCCTGTTTTCTCTGAAAACAATTGATCCACCTGCACGCCTACCCAGCTTTTGTGAATGTTACTTTTAGTCATGCATTTCCCATTGTTTACTACAGTAGGGAAGCCACAACCAATCGGGCCGGTCCATTTAAAATGAGCTACTATTTCCATAACAGTATCTGCGACACTTTCGGGCTTCGTAGGTGTTGGAGTTGGGATCCTGAATCTCTCAGCGGTCAATTGACCCGTTTCTATATTAACTGGAGCACCTTTAATGCCAGAGCCTCCAATATCCAATCCTAAAATTTCCATTAAATCAACTTTTATCGCTTTATAATATGATTCTTTCTGTATTGACTATTAAAGTTAGCGATAATTATATTGATTACATTCTTTTAAAGATCGAAAAATTCAAAAGAAAGTATTACCATTTTTTTAGTTTCATTTTTACTGATTAAGGAATTTTAAAATAGTCGATGGAAAATAACAGTATTCAAGTAACTGTTATAAGAAGATCATTTATTTTCGATCTTTCCATCGGCATGGATGGCAAATCTTCCCTTGGCTTTGTCATGCACATGCTCATGGCTATCCCATGGCCAACCGCCAAATTGAGTCCTTTGAAACTCCCCAACAGCTTCCTGGATTTCCAGATTGCTATTCATGACAAAAGGCCCATGCTGAACCACTTTCTCATTAATGGGTTTACCTTGCAAATATAGAAAATGGGCTTTTTGATTGCCATTTTTTATGGTGTAGGATACCTGATCTTCCAGTTCTATAGCCTGTCCCTTTGCTACACTTTGCCCATTTATTTGTATTTCATCACCTTCATAGAAAAACAATGTTCTATTGACACCGGGCATTACCTCAGGTAACGAAAATGTGGCATTGGTATCCGCCTTGATTAGCCAAATGGCTATTCCATTGGCAGGATCGGCTGCATATGAATCAGGAGCAGGAGCTAAGGCTTTGGTTTCACCAAATTGCCCGGCAATAATTTTGAATAAAGTTTCAAGGCCTTTTTCGTCCTTCTTATGGATAACTGGAATTTGCTCATTCCACATCATTTTAAAGTGGGCAGGCACATTCTTTTTGGATTTAGGTAAATTAAGCCATATCTGAAATAAGAGCAACTCATTTTTGTCTTTTTCATTGAGAAGGGGAAACATCTCAGCGTGCATTACTCCTCTTCCCGCAGTCATCCATTGGGTATCTCCATTTCCAAATCTCCCCGCAGCCCCTAGTGAGTCAGAATGATCCACCAAACCCTTTTCTGCAATGGACACCGTCTCAAAACCTTTGTGAGGGTGTGCAGGAAAACCTGGAACCTTACTTCCATGATACATACTCCAGCCATCTTTACCCGAAAAATCCTGTCCTATGTTCCTTCCCGAAAGATTTGTGTTCGGAGTCATTTCAGGGTTTCCTTCAGGGAAAATATCATGGTGATAAGCACAAAATAAGAATGGATCCTGAGTTGGCCATTGAGAGCCCAAAGGTCGAATTGATTTTACAGATGATTTCATAACATATCTAAATTATGTGTATATACATCTAATAATGACTTTCGACGAAAATAAGTTCAATAAGTAAAACTGGATTTTTAATTGAATATACCTGGTCTTGAAACTTTGTCTTGGTCTCTAAATCCCCTGATGTTCTTGTAATTAGGTCACTTCCAGAGAAGGGTCGGAAAAGGCTTCCAAGAATCCTATTGTATAATTCCATCTAACCCATTAAAGAGCTGCTGTGGGCAGGATAAACGGCACCGAACAGCAGTGAGCTTATGGCCTTCATTTGCATGAGATTAAGAATAAGTGCAAAAGTACATTTCTCCGGCTAAGATAGTTTTACTCAAAAAACCTTCTTAAATGGGTCGAGGTATCTTCTCACCACTATTTGCCCAATCATTGGGTAATCATTGAACCGATTAAATCCCACGTTTCCATCGATTTTATCAGAAAAGGTAAACATTACAGTTCCTTCCAATGCAATATCAGTGTACAGATCAAATCTATAACTTACCCCTGCTTTCACGGGTACATAACCAGTCAACTGAACATCTTTATGGTTACTACTGTCTTCAAGATCGAGCTTTGTGGTTTTATTAAAGTTCATAAGTAAACCCAATCCTGCACCTCCGTAAACATTGATTGGTTTCCTTTTGGTATGGTTGTCTGAACCGAAAAGGTATAGGCTTGGAAGTACATCCAGGAATACAAGGTTGTTTTTGCTTGTAGCAGCCTGATCACGGGATCTCCAGACCTCCATTACGGTGGGACTATAATACCCTAAGTCTTGGCTTCGGGTTCTCTGATATCCTAAATTAGCCCTTACATCCAGGTGCTTGTGGAATTTTCTCCCAAAAGTAAAAGACAGGCCTGGCCTTTTTGGGAAATCAAATTTACTGGTACTTCCAGAATTGTCCGAATATATTGCACCTAAACCAATTCCTGCCTGTAAGAAATTGTTTCTTGAAAATTTTTCTTTATAAAAGTTTTGTCCATGGGCAGAAGTAACGCGCAGTCCTGTTGCCAATAAAAGAACGAGAAAAGAGGTGATAAAGTAATTCTTCATATTTAAATCAAAATCTATTACGGATAATTTTTATCGCGTAGATCTTTAAACGCTCAAAATTATCAATTCTTATTAATATGTAACCTATACCTTGCAAATAAGTTGTTTTTTTTGTGTGAAATGCAAATGGTTAATATTTAAATTAGTAATTTTATTATTGAATAATTAGTAGTGATAGACGATTTAAAACTTATTTTTTATGTTTTTTTAGGGGTTTAGCACCAAAAACCTTTTTTTATTTTGTGTGTAATTTTGATAATAATAGCGATAAACTACAGTATTTATGAAAGGAATTATTTTAGCTGGTGGTTCTGGCACGCGTCTTTACCCATTAACCATTGCAGTAAGCAAGCAATTGATGCCGGTCTATGACAAACCGATGATCTATTATCCATTATCTGTGCTGATGATGGCGGGGATTAATGAAATTTTGATTATCACCACACCTGAGGACAATGAGGCATTTAAAAAGCTTCTGGGGGATGGTAGTCAGATAGGTTGTGAATTCACCTTTGCCATTCAGCCAAGTCCAGATGGTCTTGCTCAAGCCTTTATCATTGGGGAAGCGTTTATAGGTAAGGATAAAGTCGCCCTTATCTTAGGCGACAATATTTTTTATGGTACAGGTCTGCATAAAACGCTAAAGGCACATACTGATCCAGATGGAGGTATAGTTTTCGCTTACCATGTCAATGACCCTCAGCGATACGGTGTGGTTCAATTTGATGATGACAATAATGTTTTGAGTATAGAAGAGAAGCCAACAACCCCAAAATCTAATTTTGCGGTTCCTGGGCTTTATTTTTATGACAATGAGGTTATAGAAATTGCCAAAAATATAAAACCTAGCAGCAGGGGAGAGCTAGAAATAACAGATATTAATGTCGCCTATTTGAAAAAGGAAAAACTAAAAGTAGGCATATTGAATAGAGGAACTGCATGGCTGGATACAGGAACCCATCAGTCCTTGCTTCAGGCGGCACAATTCGTCGAAGTGATAGAAGAGAGGCAAGGTTTAAAAATAGGTTGTATAGAGGAAATCGCCTATAGAAATGGTTTTATTAATGCAGAAAAACTTTTGAAAGCTGCTGATAAGTTAGGGAAAAGTGGCTATGGAGTTTATTTAAGAGGATTACTCAATAAATAGTATTCTACTATAAATACAGTAGATAAACCATTTCCGCACCCATTTTTGTGGCCAAATGCAAAAAAAAGTATTTAAATAACAGAATAATTCATAAAAAAATCACCCCTATGTTTGGAGGTGATTTTTTTTTAACTAGTTTTACACTATATAAAATGATTTTTAATATAGTATAAATGTATTTCGATGTTGGATATTGTGATAATTGATGATGATAGGGTAAGTACTTTTGTTACGGAGCAATACATTAAAAAAGGTTTAACTGGTCCTTTTAGAATACATAAATTCTCATCAGCTGTAGGTGTTTCAGATCAGGTTGCTGAAATTAACCCTAAATATTTGTTTTTGGATTTAATTATGCCAGAAATGACAGGATGGGACTTTTTAGAAGAAATAAAAGAAGCTGGCATAACTTCTGAAGTATATATATTAAGTGGATCCATGGACATATCTGATGTAGAAAAGGCCAATAATAATTCACTAGTAAAGAAATTTCTTCCTAAGCTTTCAGCCAGGGAATGCATTCCTGAAATTTTCAGGAACTAAGGTTTTTTGTAGGGTTTAAGATTAATTATAATCGAAAGCGCACAGGCTCTGAACTTTGTTCGATGCCTGTGTTATTTTGTA
>Ga0222651_1000191_pt1 | contig 47685 bp, 47 predicted proteins | sample AntAcemetagen369_FD_179855 | JGI IMG/M metagenome (GOLD analysis project Ga0222651, IMG submission 179855) | Saline water microbial communities from Ace Lake, Antarctica - #369 | ecosystem: Environmental > Aquatic > Non-marine Saline and Alkaline > Saline | place: Antarctica: Ace Lake...
TATAATAAAGATGCTCAGCACCATGCCCGGTTTGGGCCCACTGAAAATCCAGCCAATCGGCATCCTGAAAGGATTTATTGTAATGCGGTTCGTAAGTCCCTTCGTCAGCCCAGTCAGGAACATAATCATCAAAAGGATTGTAGTGAATTTCGGTAGGTTGCTGATAAGCATCCCAGGCTTCTACTGTTTCACCTCCTTCTTTGACGCCTCCTTCTCTACCTATTCCATCAGCGCCCACCAGCCACATGGCAGGACGGGCACCATAGCGCGCCACAAGGTATTTGCAATAGCGGGCAAACTCATGAGCAGCTACATTCCTACCCAGCACCTCTTTTCCTTTCCAGCCAAAGCCATGAAATACCGGCTGATAGACCGGCACAATTTCATGTGCTACAAGTATGCCCATCAGGCTATCCAGGTACTGAAAATATTCCGAGTTGATTTGATTGATGTGCCCCTCCGGCAAATCGGAAAAGGCAACAGCAAAACCCTGTTCAATATCGCGCGAATCGGGACCAGTAGCTCCTCTGTCAGGCTGAAGGGTCATAAGCAAAGCAGTGTTGAAGCCTTTCTGCTCACGGTCCTGGGCATAGCGCTCTGTATGCGCATAGGTAGATCGCCAAGGCATCGCCCAAGGTGTATCTCCCACTACAATGAAAGGGGTACCGTCGGCATGAACCACATTTCGCTTGCCTTCGGACATGCGCAACAGACCATGTCGCAACAATAGATTATCACCAATATAAGCCAAGCTTTTAAGCCTACCCTGTTGTCCGTGTAAGCCACTATCACTGCTGTCAGAAGCAGTGGTCTGCCACTTCCATTCTCCTTTGGGAATAGGAGAAGCAAAGCGGACTTTCCAGCTTTGACCTCCATCCCAGAAGGCAGGTCGGCGCAGCTTCTGCCCTTCGGGACCAATGAAATCAGCATACATATCCACATCTGTGTAAGGATTACTGTAGGTATTGACAGCGGTAAAAACCAGTTCTACCTCCTGCCACTGTGGCGCTTCAATGGCTACTTTTTCCGATTGAGGTGTTGTGCAGCTAAAAAACAAGGTACTGATGACAAGCAGGATAAAGACAATTCTCATGGGGATCAAATTTTTAATATTGACTTAGTAATAAATATCTTACTGGTTTCAGTTAAATTCATTGGTATAACTAATCTTACCCTGTATTATAACTATCAGTAGGCTCTGGCTAATAAAAATAAACAGAAATTGATCCTATTTAATCAATGCTTGCCTATAAAATTCTGATTTGATAAGAATAGCTATTTTATTTTATGGGCTATTGTTAATAATTATTCTTCAATCCGCCGAAAAGGTGTCAGACATATTTTTGTCTTTAAAGCCAGAGAGGCCTACATTTTACTAATTTTCATAAGGCCGTTAAATTTAGAGTGGATCCTAAAAAAAAGTAATCAATGGCAAGCGTCTTCTCTTGTTAGCTTTACTTGTGTACTTTTCTAAAGTCTAAAATCAGGGTTGAAAGAAATGAAGAAAATTATTACATAAAATTTAGTACTTGTTTTGAATAAAGTAACTGGTGTAATTTTCATAATTTCACCTGTAGGGTTCCAATGCTACAGGTGTTAGCCTGTTGAATGTACTGATTTTACAACCATTTCCTCAAAAACTGCATAATATCCGTCCTCATCTCAGCCGTTTCTTCATGGGCTACCGGATAAATATTCAATTTCCAGGCTTCAGAGGCCCCCTCTTTTGCATAGACGGCCTTCAGATTTTTATCTATGATTTCCAGGCCTTCCAAGGGGGTTAGGGGATCAAACTCTCCTGCAAGACCCAAATGTGCCCTTGGCGCTATCAGACTGTTGATCGCTGAGGTAGAAAAATGCGTTACTAAGTCGGGAACGTAATAATAAATGCCATGAAGCCGGAGATCTCCCTGTTCCATTAAGGTATGAAAATCAGTCAGGCAATTTAGGTCCACACATACCTTGATCCTCTCGTCCAATGCGGCCAGCCACCAAGCCATGGTGCTTCCCATGGACATGCCCATGGTAGCGATTCTGTCCTTATCAATGTCTTCACGGGAAACCAGGTAATCCAATGCCCGCAGATTATCATAAACCATCATACCAAAAAGAACCTGCCCTTTCCAAATCATTTCCTTAAAAATATCCAGTTCAGCCCTTCCGGAACGTTCTCCAAACCCCCAGGAATCCAGGCACAAACCAGCATACCCTTCCTTGGCTAGAGCGATGGCATAGGGAGGGGTTTGCATTTCCTTTCTACCCAACACAAATTCATTTTTACCAACTTCGTATTGCCCAAAATGGGAATGGTTAAACAGCACAACTGGTAGTTTACCCCTGGCATTTTTGGGTTTGGAAAAATAGGCCGGCACAAGCTCCAGCCCATTGATATCGAGTAGTAACTTTTGAATAATTACCCCATCCTTTTCTTCTGTTGATACAATTTCCACGGAAATAGTCCTTTCCCGATCGGGGAGCCTACCCAAGAGCGCATACAATTGCTTCCGCTGTGCTTCTTTATTCCAAGTTTCCTTCATGTACTCTTTCATTTTTAGCTGATTATTTTGGGCCACTGCTTCGGGCAGGATGCATAAACTAATAAAGACTGGCAAAAAGAATAAGGGAATAAAAGAAAATGATCGAAAATTCATAAGCAATTTCATCGTGTTTAAAGCAGGACTTTTATTTTCATACCAAAATATAATGGTACAATATAAGTCAATCCTGATCACTTTAAAAGTGAATTCCTTTCCCGATAGAAAATTATATTTCCTGAAATTGGTTTTCTCCCGTTTCACTACCATTAAATTTGTTAGCGCTTTTACACATAACCTTCCTATAATGCGAAATGAGGACATTAATGCAAGGTGATATAGGCGAGTCGTCTAGTGGTTCTTAAAGGGCTGTTTATTTAAAGAGGTTCGTTTATCGCAGGTCCTTTTCAAGTTGTTGTTTTTTCCCTGATAATAACTCGAGAAGGGGCAACCTTATGGAGCCCCTGTCTATTCCTACATTCTTCATTATTGCCTTATGGGCACGAAGGGAATTGTATTTCAAAAAAGTTTTGATAATGGTCACTGCTTCCAATTGAACCCGAACCATGCGATAGAAATCCTACTACGTGATGAAATCACCTCACTACGAACCCTATCGCATAATCTGAGCTAAACCAATGTCCAACCCTTCTACCTAAAGAATCATACTCGATTAGAAATATTTTAAAGAAAAACAGTTTTATATTGTGAAAAATGATTACCTTTACAATATCCAAAAAATGTTTGGATGTAATAATTAAGTAAGTGCGCTGCAAAGGCAGTGAGAAGAAACGGTCTAAGTAGTATTTTCCTCTAAGAATTTATCCCAACGTTCCCAATAGTCGATTTATACCGGGCTATTCCCTCAACATTTCCTTCCTTATTGAATTAATTTTAATTTAAATCTATTTTTATTAAAAAGCTATCCTTTGCTAAATCAGTAGGCGCTGATTTTTCCTCTACGCTAAAGTATCGTGTTTCGGAATACTTCAAAAACAACAAAATAAGCAAATACGGCAATGAACATATGATTGTTAAAACGGTCTTTATGTTACTCCTCTTTTTTGCTCCTTTGGTTGTGATTATTTTCGTACCATTTTCAAGTGTGCTACTATTGTTTGGTTTATTCATCACTAGTGGATTTGGAATGGCGGGAATAGGTATGGGTATCATGCATGATGCTATTCATGGGTCTTATTCAAATAATAAGTATGTTAATAAGTTTATGGGTTACACCATTAATCTTATAGGTGCAAATAATGAAGTATGGAGGTTGCAACACAATGTGCTTCACCATAGCTTTACAAATATTGACAAACATGATGATGACATCAATGCGCCGTTTTTTCTACGTTTTTCGCCCAATGCAAAAATAAACAGACTTCATAAATTTCAACATATATATGCCTGGTTTTTTTATGGGCTGTCCACCATTTCATGGATAACCTCCAAAGATTTTGTTCGGCTAACTAGGTACTACAGAATGGGCTTGATCAAAAACAAAAAGACTTATCAATTAGGTCTGGTCAAAATGGTTTTATGGAAATTATTGTATTATTCCTATGCCCTAGTATTGCCGTTGGTGATGTCCGGTTTTGCACCAGGAGTGGTAATTTTGGCCTTTTTAGCCATGCATTTTGTAACTGGATTGTCGATATCACTGGTTTTCCAATCAGCTCATGTGGTTTCTGAGGTTTCCTTTCCTTTACCCAACAAAGAAGGTGAAATGGAAGATGAACGTATGGCCCATCAACTGGCAACAACCTGCAATTTTTCACCAAATAGCAAAGTATTGTACTGGTTGGTAGGAGGACTTACAAATCAGATCGAACATCATTTGTTTCCAAACATCAGTCATATTCATTATAAAAAATTAGCTCCTATTGTAGAGCAGACATCCAAGGAATTTGGTTTGCCGTACCATAACAATGGAAATTTCCCATCAGCAATAGCGAAGCATTTTAAAATGCTTTATCTACTTGGGCGAATGGAACTTCCATCAGTAAAAAAATAAATTCAACAAACAATATAATTATAATAATGCAAGAAGGAATAGTAAAGTTTTACAACACAGAAAAAGGGTATGGGTTCATTACCCCAAAGGATTCAGGCAAGGATATTTTCGTCCACAATAGTGGCCTCATTCATGAGATCATGGAGAATGACGAAGTTTCCTATGACACAGAACAAGGAAAAAAAGGGCTCAACGCCATTAACGTTGAACGCATAGACTAATAACACAATATTACAATTCAAACAATAATACAATGCAAGAAGGAACAGTTAAGTTTTTCAACACAGAAAAGGGGTACGGATTTATTACTCCAAGTGATTCAGGTAAAGATATTTTCGTCCACAGTAGTGGTTTGATCGATGAGATCAGAGAAAATGATAAAGTATCTTACGAAGCTGAACAAGGTCAAAAAGGACTCAATGCAGTTAACGTTGAGGTTATCAGCTAAGAAAATTTAGTTGAGAAAATTAAGAAGTGATCATTTTATGATCACTTCTTTTTGTTTATACCAAATAAGGATCGGAAATAAAATTCAACATTGGTTTGGGATATAGCGTTACATTGCCCCATTTAATTGTTGCAAAAATCTCATGTTTATTATGGGAAAATAGTTGCTCTACGCTTCGCTAAAAAATGTGTAGAGGCTGTTAAATTCACTAGGTTGGCCTTTCACTTATCTTTCATTTTCATTGTAAAATGAAAGAGTCAATCCTGTTATTTTTTTAAATTGATTGGACAGGTTCGCCACACTGCTATAATTCATTTTGAAAGCGATTTCTGTCAAGTTAAGCTCATCATAAATGAGCAACTCCTTTACGCACTCTATTTTACGGATGATAACAAATTGTTGGATGGTGATACCATTCACCTCTGAAAAGGTATTGGCCAGATAGGTATAATCATAGCCTAGCTTTTCACTGATGAAATCAGAATAATTGTCCTTCGGCAATTCATCAGAATAATGAATCATCTCGGTGATTATGTTTTGATCTTTTCAATTAAAATACTCATTTTGTCATCTAACAATTCCAAACCTGAATTTAAAAGGTTAATCCTCAGTTTATTCCGTTGTTTTAAAGTTATGCCATCCAAAACCTCAATCATTCCCAACTCAACGATGACAAAGTTCAAACCCAGTTTTTTGAGTTCTTCTTTTACCATCATTTTACAGCGCAAACTGACCATGTAATTGATGTATAGTTTTGTACTCCTATTTTTCGCAAAGGTTTAAACCGAAATAGGCAATAGCTATTCTATTCCTTAATTGTACCACTCCCACGGAAGGGTTTCGAAATCCAATTGAATAATTTCAAAATTATTTGTGAGAATAAAAATAACCTGCTATATTAAACTAATTAATTAATAGATATAAAAATATGAGGTTTAAGGGGTTAAGAATAGTTATTTCCTGCTTTTTACTGACAGGTTGTTTTGGGGATTTCAAAACCGGCGAACACCTTTACAACAGTGGCGCTTATGAGGAAGCAGTAGAAGAGTTTAGCAAAGTGCTTTTTGTCAGCATTACAGACGTTAAGACTTTACACCTTCGAGCCAGATCCTATGAGGAGATGGGGAAATATGCTGATGCATTGGCAGATTACAAAAAAATCATTGTCCTAAATCCCCAATATGCATATGCTTATGCCGGTATCGCAAAAATCGCCTGGGACCAAGAAGATTTTAAGGAAGCTGAAAAAAATTTACTATTTGCAGCCATGATTGAGCCTGAAGATTATGATATCCTATTGTTCCTATCCAGGGCAATGATTAAAAATGAAAACTATACAAGTGCCATTGAATTTTTAAATTTGACCATTGATCTCAAACCTGAAGAACCAAGCCCCCATTATTACAAGGGAATCGCCATGGGGTACGCCGGAGATGGTTTAGACGTGATCGTGTCCTTTAATAAATACATCGACCTGGAACCAAACAATGTTAGTGCCCTCTATAACAGGGGTTTTGCCCTTATGAAATTTGGATACAATGACTGGGCAGTAGAAGATTTTGATAAGGTACTGGAGCTTGAGCCAAAACATTATGAAGCATTGGCAAGAAGGGCCGTTTGCTTAATGGACAAAAACCCAGGACAATCCTGCTTTGATTTGGAAACGGCTGCCCTAAATGGTAATGCATTTGCCAAAGACCACCAATCTGATTGTAGCATTAGCCGATAGTAAACCGTATTCAACAATTCTATTTTACATTCTTTAACCTTTACTGTTTTTCAAATTTTTCAATTCTCAGAAGTATATTCCGTATTAAATTATACTTTTGTATTCTTAAATATGAAAAGCAGTAAACTCATCATCGTCCCCACATTTAATGAGATGGAGAATATCCAGGATCTCATCGTCGAAGTTATGGCCTTGCCAGAAGACTTTGATTTGTTGGTCATAGATGACAATTCTCCTGATGGGACTTCCAATTTGGTAAAGCAAATGCAGGAGACCTATTCAGAGCGCCTTTCCCTTATCGTAAGGAAAGGGAAACTGGGATTGGGTACTGCTTACCTTGAAGGCTTTGCTTATGCCTTAAAAGAAGGTTATGAGTACATCTTTGAGATGGATGCGGACTTCTCTCACAATCCACAAGACCTAAGTGTTTTATATACTGCTGCCGTTAAAGGCAATCATGACATGGTAATTGGCTCCAGGTATGTGTCCGGCGTAAACGTTGTCAACTGGCCTATGGGTAGGGTGTTAATGTCCTTTTTTGCCAGCAAGTATGTGCAATTCATTACCGGAATCCCCATCAAAGACACTACGGCGGGTTTTGTCTGCTACCATAGAAAAGTGCTCGAGGCGATTCCATTGGACAAGGTCAAATTTATAGGCTATGCTTTTCAGATAGAAATGAAATTTACAGCCTGGAAAATGGGTTTTGATATCCTAGAGGCACCTATCATTTTTACCGACCGTACAAGAGGAACTTCAAAAATGTCCAAGCATATTTTTAGAGAGGCGATCCTCGGCGTGATTTACATGAAAGTAAAGAGCATCTTTATAAAACCTAAACCTGTTAATCAAATTTAATAGATTTGATTGGGTTTACGTTACTGATAATCACTGCAGGAATAAACAATACAACTGTAGTAATCACCAATATCAAGACATTTAATCCCAGAATGATAGGCCAGTCCCAAACGATAGGCACATAACTCATGTAGTAATTTTCCGCATCAAGTTTTAAAAGATGCGTGGTTTGTTGGATCAGGCCAAAGCCCAAGCCAATCAAATTACCCAACAACATTCCTCTACCGATAATGCGGATCCCATTCCAGATAAAAATATTCCTGATCTGTTGATTGGTACTGCCCAATGCTTTCAACAAGCCTATCATAGCTGTGCGCTCCATAATCAGGATAAAGAGAATGGACACCATATTAAAAGAAGCAACGAATAGGATCAATGCCAAAAAAACGTAGACATTGTTGTTTAACAATTCCAGCCAGTCAAAAATCTGAATAAATTTATCGGTTACTTTGGTAAGCCTTAGGTCATAATCTATACTTTCATACAACTCATCTTCATAAAGATCAATTTTTTCAGGATCTTTTAAAAAGACCTCAAACCCTCCCACCTTGTCCTCGTCCCAATTATTCAGCACCTGAATAACACGAATGTCACCCAGAATGAATTTGTCATCAAAATCCTCCAGAAAGGTTTCATACAAACCCACCACTTCCAACCTTCTGAACCGGGGAGGATCTTGTACAAAGTACATGGTGACCTTACTGCCTACGTCCAGAAGCATTTTTCTGGCGATTTTGGTGCTGACCACAATCTCATTGGAAGAGGTGCCCAATTCTCCAAATTGAATAAACCGCCCTTTTACCAGCGATGGCTTAAAGGCCAAGCTGTCGAAATCACGCCCCACCCCTTTCATCATTACTCCTTCTACCTCCTCCTCGCCTTTGATAAGACCTGGTTTATTGGCAAAAACCTGAACATGTTGGATATCGTCCTTATCCCGGTAATTGGTGTAAAAGTCACTGTTGGTGCTTGTGGGAGAATCCTCAAGGGATTGACTCATCACAAAGCGATTGACCTGATAGTGTCCCGTAAAGGAAAACACCTTATTGGAAATAACCGATTGAAAACCTCCTAGAATCAAAAAGGAAATGATCATAATAGAGAGTCCCAGGGCAATACTGGCTACAGCAATCCGATGGATGGTTCCGGTGAAACCTCCCGTCTTTTTAAAACTGATTCTTTTTGCAATGAAGTAGGAAAGGTTCAATGAAGTCGTTTATTTTGTTAACCGAAACGCAAATTAACATGAAGCACCTTAAATTAATACTTATCTTGGCTTTTTTGTTTGGCAACATGACTTTTTGTAAGAGTAAGCCGGACAATGGCCGCCGTTCCATAGAAAAATCAGGCGCTATAGCAGCACCCCAAATGATTCTACCAGGTGCTGACCGACCGGATGTCTATTTACCAAAACTGAAAGGAAAAAGAGTGGCTTTGGCGGTTAACCAAACCAGTATTCTGACGTCTAAAGACAATTTACACCTGGTAGATTTTCTTTTAGATCAGGGAATTGTGGTCAAGAAAGTTTTTGTTCCTGAGCATGGTTTCAGGGGAGATGCAGATGCCGGCGAAAAAGTGGACAATACCGTTGACCCTAAAACCGGCCTGCCATTGGTTTCTCTTTATGGAAAGTCAAAAAAACCTTCCCGAGAGGCGCTCGCTGATGTGGACATCGTTATTTTTGACCTTCAGGATGTTGGGATTCGCTTTTATACTTTTATCAGCACCTTACATTATTTGATGGAAGCTTGTGCGGAACAAAACAAAACGCTGATGGTATTTGACAGACCCAACCCCAATGGGGACTATATAGATGGCCCGGTCTTGCAAAAAGGGTATGAAAGCTTTGTTGGGATGCATCCTATTCCTATTGTCCATGGCCTTACCGTTGGTGAGCTTGCCCAAATGATCAATGGAGAGGGCTGGTTAAAAGACGGCGTAAAGGCTCCCTTAGAAATAGTCCCTGTAGCGCACTGGAAACATGAAAATCACTATTCCTTGCCTGTAAAACCTTCTCCAAATTTACCAAATGATGTTGCTATCCGCTTGTACCCCTCGCTTTGTTTTTTCGAGGGTACCGACGTAAGTCTAGGAAGAGGTACGCTATTTCCTTTTCAGGTGTATGGATATCCTGATCCTAAATTTGGAGATTTTACTTTTACTCCCGTAAGCATCGAAGGCATGTCCAAGTATCCACCACAGCAAGATAAACTTTGCTATGGCAAGGATTTAAGGGAAGAACCCCTCTCCCACCAGTTCACGCTGTCTTACCTATTGGCGACATACCAAATAGCCAATAAAGGAGCGGCTTTTTTCAATGCGTTTTTTGACAAGCTTGCTGGCTCTGATCAGTTAAGAAAATCAATCTTAGCCGGAGAGTCAGAAGCAAGCATCAGATCCTCCTGGCAGCAGGGACTAGACACTTACAAAGCAAAAAGAAAGCAATACCTGATCTATGAATAAAACAATGGAAAAAAAAGACTTAAAGATCATATTTATGGGCACGCCGGAATTTGCGGTAGCCCCTTTGGAAGCCTTAATTGAAAATGGCTATAATATAATTGCCGTGATCACGGCTCAGGACAAATTACAAGGCAGGGGAAGAAAGCCAAAAAGCTCCCCAGTTAAGGATTGTGCCGTCAAGCATGCTATTACCGTACTCCAACCTCCCAATCTGAAACATCCAGACTTTATAGAAACCCTCAAATCCTATCAGGCAGATCTTCAAGTCGTCGTTGCCTTCAGGATGCTACCTGAAGTGGTTTGGTCCATGCCCACTATGGGTACTTTCAACCTTCACGCTTCACTGTTACCTGATTATCGAGGTGCTGCACCCATCAACTGGGCCATAGTCAATGGAGAAACCAAAACAGGAGTGACTACCTTCTTTTTAAAGCATGAAATCGACACTGGGAGTGTTTTATTTCAGGAGGAAGTACCCATTCTACCAGAAGACAATTTGGGTGATTTGTACGAAAAATTAATGCAGAAAGGATCGAAGTTGGTAGTGAAAACTTTAGATGCTATCGCGAAGGATGAAATTCAACCCAAGGTGCAGGATGAGCGTAAAGCCCTGAATCATGCTCCAAAAATATTCAAGGAAACAGGTGAAATCAACTGGAACCAATCGGCAGTTGCAATTCATAACCTTATCCGAGGCCTTTCACCCTACCCAGGTGCCTATTGCCAAATCAACGGTAAGACCTGTAAAATCTTCAAATCTGAAGTACTTACAACAGGCAGTACCACTGCAGAGGCAGGTTCTTTTAAAACGGACAACAAAACCTATGTTCATTTTCAGACAGGAGAAGGTGTATTGTCCATCTTGAATCTGCAAATGGAAGGCAAGAAGAAAATGGACATTGGCGACTTTTTGAGAGGGAATTCTCTTACTACATAAATAATTTAACAAAAAAGAAGGCTACAATTAAACCAATTGGTTAAATTAAAGTCAAAGACATGAATGGAACCAAAAAACGATGCTGAACTTCTGGCAATGATCAATTTCTCAAAAACCCGTGACAAGGGTTTTAGGATATTGGTGGAAACTTACCAGAGGAATGTTTATGGTATCGTTAGAAAAATGGTAATCATACATGAGGATGCAAATGACATCGTCCAGACCACATTTATAAAAGCTTTCAAGAACATTGATAAGTTCAATCAAAAATCCTCGCTCTTTACGTGGATTTACCGTATTGCAGTCAATGAAAGCTTAAATTTTATCGAAAAGAGAAAAAGAAAGTTATCTATTCCGATCGAAGATTATCACGAAAAGATGGAGAACTATGTAGATCAATCGCCGCTGATGGATGGCAATGAAATAGAAAAAAAACTTCAAAAGGCCATTTTAAAACTACCTACAAAGCAGCGTTTGATTTTTAACCTTAGGTATTTTGATGAATTACCATATAAGGAAATGAGCAAAATCACTGAAACAAGTGTGGGGAGTCTAAAGGCAGGATATCATCATGCTGTCAAAAAGATTAAAGATTATCTGAGCAAGGATTAAACCTATCGCCAAAAAAACTGTCAAACACAAGTATGGAAAAATTCCCAAAGAAGAATATATTCAAAACTCCGGAAAATTATTTTGAAAATCTACCGGATCAAATTCTTGAAAAGCGGAAACCAAAAGCTTTACATTACTATCTCGGTGGTATGGCAGCAGCTGCAGTAGTGGTAATTGGATTCTTTTTGTTTAATGGCAGTGAAACGGTGACCTCTTCAATCAGTTATCAGGTAGCATTAAATGAAGAGGTAGAATATTACATCGAGTCCGGCGTATGGAATGTAGAAGATGTATTGTTATTGGCTGAAAACCCGAACGAACTCTTAGATGATATCACGGAAGAAGAGTGGAGCAATCAGACATGGGTGACTGAAGGTTTATTGGAGAATGAAATATTTTATTAATATGAAAAATTTAGCAATTGTTTTCTTATTAACAATACTATCGGTTTCAGGGTACGCTCAGAGAAACAGTGAGGTAGACAAAGAAAAACTGGAAGCGGCAAGGGTAGCCTTCATTACCAACCGATTGTCCCTTAGTCCAGAACAAGCTGAGAAATTCTGGCCACTTTATAATGAGTTCAGTGATAAACGAAACACAATGATGCGAGAAATGCGCGGCATTTCTAAAATAGGTGATGAAGAAATTTCAAATTCCCAGGCAAAGGCGTTAATGGAAAAAAGGTTTGGTATTCAGGAAAACCTTATGATTACCGAGAAAGTTTTTTTAAGAAAAATAGCGGATGCCCTTAGTCCGTTGCAAGCCTTGAAATTAAATGAAATCAACAGGGATTTTACGCGCCATATCTATAGGATGCAAAGAAAACTAAGAGAATCGAGATCCGAAGGAAGTAGTAAGTAACTCCAACCGACCCTATAAGATTTGAAGAGGTTATTTGACAACCTAAACCAAAAGGTAAGGTTTAAAGGCCAAATAGAGGATTTTCTCCCTTTATTTGGCCTTCCTTTGTATACATTTTTTTAAGTATACTTATCTACTTGTTCAATTAAAAATAGCCTGTCCAAGTCTTCAAACCTTGGTTAAAAATGATCGGTATAAGCCTGATAGGCTTCAATGTTTAAAGCCACAGGTTTAAACCCTTGGAAAATAAAGGAAAACAGCACGATTTTAGAGATAATGTTGCCTTTTTTTGTAACAATGCTGAAAAAATCAAACCCAATAAACCCCTATTCCCCATTGCTTGGTCAATAGTAGAATCAGGACTATCCTGAGGTAAATGAAGTGAAAAATGTCCCCATTTTAAGCATATTTTTTGTTAATTTGTAAGATGCAGCAGCAAGCTATATCCCTTCTTTCACTAAACGAGCTGATCAAAAGTACTTTAGATAGTCACCTTGCCCCTACCTATTGGGTCATTGCAGAAATAGGTGAGTTAAGGGCTGGTGTAAAAGGACATGCTTACCTGGACTTGATAGAAAAATCGGAGGGAAATATTTTAGCTAAAATCCGTGGGAATATCTGGTCCTACACCTATCAATCTATTTCAAGAAAATTTGAAAGTACAACTGGAACAGCCCTCAAAGGAGGCCTGAAAATCATGGCGCTGGTAAGTGTTCAGTTTCATGAGTTGTACGGCATAAGTTTGGTAATCAAAGACATAGACCCAAATTTCACCTTAGGCGAAAGAGCCAGAAAACGGCAAGAAATTATCAGTCGGCTTACGAACGAAGGATTAATAGACCTAAACAGGCAATATGTATTGCCCGTAGTAAGTCAAAAAATAGCCATCATAAGTTCAGTAACAGCTGCAGGATATGGGGATTTCATCAATCAATTGGATCAGAATCCGCAGAGGTACAAAATCCATTATCAACTTTTTCAAGCCGCCATGCAAGGAAAAGATGCTGTACCTCAAATAATTCAAGCAATCAAACAAATTGAGGATTTATTGGTAGAGGAAAAATTTGACCTTTTGGTCATTGTCCGCGGCGGTGGTGCTCAAACAGACTTGGATTGCTTTGATGATTATGAATTAGCGAAAACCATTGCCAATGCCAGCCTGCCGGTAGTGACAGGAATAGGGCACGAGAGAGATGAATCCATTGCAGACCTTGTCGCTCATACCCAGCTAAAAACACCTACTGCCGTTGCAAGTTTCATCTTGTCCGGATTCAGGGAGTTTGAAGACAGCCTGCATCGCAACCTGGTAACAATCGAAAGGCGCACACAGGCAAGATTAAAGTCAGAAGAGGCAGGACTATCCGACAAAACCCACTTGATAACCAATCTTTTTCGACAGAAATTAAACGAAAACAACTTATCCCTTGAGCGCTATGCGCAACAGGCAAGGCGGGTTTCTCTTTACAGGACAGAAAAGGAAAACATCAAGTGTGAACATCTTGAGCAAAACCTTAGAAAAATCATTGACCGAAAGCTAAAACAGTCAGAAGATAGGTTGGGGCAGTATGAAAAAACAATTGACCGGTTAAATCCACAAACCCTACTGCAACGAGGTTATACTAGAACAGAAAAGGACGGAATTCCTATTAATAAGCAAAAGCTTAAAATCGGTGATGAGTTGGTTACTTACAATAAAATGGATAAAATAACTTCTCTTATAAATAAATTAGAGACAAATGAAAAACAAAATAGATAACTTAAGCTACGATGAAGCCATTTCCAGATTGGATCACTTGGTCAAGCAGCTTGAGGAGGGTGAACAAGGAATGGATGAGTTAACTAAAATGGTTAAAGAAGCCAGTGATTTGGTAAAAGTGTGCAAACAAAAATTAAAGATGACCTCAGATGAAATTAAAAAAGCATTTGAGGAAGAGTAATGGCTTGATTGGAAAAAGCAACTTTAGGGCATAAAAAGAAGGTTTTATTTAAGGCCAATGTCACTATTTTATAATCAAAAACAGTACATTTGGAGGCAGAAATCGAGATCATTTTTTAAATGAAAAGAGGCAGTATACAAGAAGCAGAAAAGCAAATCGATGAGTTGACGAAACAGATCAATCATTACAATCACCTATATTATCAGGAGGACAATTCAGAAATTAGTGATTTTGATTTTGATCAGTTGTTGAGCAGGCTCGTTCAATTGGAAAATGAATACCCCGATTTAAAAAAGACAGACAGCCCTACACAACGAGTCGGTGGAACAATCACCAAAAACTTTGAGACAGTAGCGCATTCTGTTAGAATGCTTTCTCTTGGCAATACTTACTCAAAGGAAGCGTTAATTGCTTTTGACGAAAGAGTTGCCAAAGGTCTTGAACATAGGAATTATAATTATTTTTGTGAATTAAAGTTTGATGGGGTAGCCATCAGTCTGGTTTATGAAAATGGAGCATTAACTAGGGCCGTCACTCGAGGAGACGGATACAAAGGGGATGATGTCACTGAGAATGTAAAAACAATTCGAACCATTCCTTTGGTCATTAAAGGTCAGGAAGACCTTCCCAGCTATTTTGAGGCAAGGGGAGAAATCTTTCTTTCCAAGCATGGTTTTAAAAAAATCAATGCTGAAAGGCTTGAGAATGGAGAAAGCCTATTGGCCAACCCTAGAAATACAGCGTCTGGAACCCTTAAAATGCAAGACTCCTCAGTAGTCGCAAAGCGGAGGTTGAATTGTTATCTGTACCAATTGATAGCTGATGACATTGATATAAGGCAACATGGGGAGTCCATTCAACTTCTTGAAAGGTGGGGGTTTAATGTTTATTCTACCTACAAAAACTGCCAAAACTTGGAAGAGGTGTTGGAATATATAGAAGATTGGCGGGAAAAGAGGCATCATTTAGATGTAGAAACGGATGGTGTAGTAATAAAAGTAAATGATTATCGCCAGCAAGAAGAGTTGGGTTATACCGCCAAAATTCCAAAATGGGCCATTGCATTTAAGTACCAGGCAGAAAGTGCTGAAGCTACGCTTTTGTCTATCCAATATCAGGTAGGCAGAACCGGGGCGATAACCCCAGTAGCGAATTTATCCCCTGTTTCCTTGGCTGGAACCACTGTGAAAAGGGCTTCCTTGCACAATGCCAATGAAATTGAGCGCCTGGATCTTCATGAAGGGGATACCGTGGATGTAGAAAAAGGAGGAGAAATTATCCCTAAAATAACCGGGGTGGTGATGAACCGAAGAATAGCTGGCAGTAAGGCAATTGTGTATATTAAGTATTGCCCAGAATGCGGTACGTTGTTGGAAAGAAATGAAGGTGAAGCAAAACATTTTTGCCCCAATGATGAAGCTTGTCCACCCCAGGTTTTGGGGAGAATTGAGCACTTTGTTTCCAAACGAGCCATGGATATCGATTCCTTGGGTACAGAAAGACTCCGGGCATTGATCCAACAGGGATATGTAAAAGACCTTTCAGACCTTTATTATTTGCCTGAAATAAAAGAGGAATTGCTGGGACTGGAAATATCGGATGAGCAATATTCAAAAAGTGGTGAAGGATATTTATACGTAAGCTTAAAGAAGGCACTGTATTCATTAACACAACAGCTAACACTAAAGGAAATCGATGAGTTTATTGCTTCACATGATGCCTACAGTCTGCATCAAAAAGTCGCTGAATTTAAAAAATTTGTAAAAAATACAGGTAAAAACAACAAATCTAATATTGAAGCAATAGAAAAGATAGATTCCCTTCTGGACAGTGGCCAATTTGATTTATTGGAGGATTTTGTTCCCGTTACCTATATATTGTATATTTTGGGTGGTTGTAAAGGAAGCTTGGAAGAATTAAAAGCGATTACTAGAAATAAGAACAGTGTACATGAAATATTAATCAATTCCGTTGACTTAATTAGTGTTGGTGCAGACCAAATCAATAAGTTGAAAGGAAATACTTTTCAGGAAGGGGTCATAAAAAACATGTTGGAAGGTATCGCGAAATCAATAGATCAACCTTTTCCGAAAGTATTATTTGGGCTGGGAATCAGGAATATTGGTGAAAATACGGCTATATTGTTGGCCAAACACTTTCAAAACATTGAAAGCCTGAAAAAAGCCAATTCAGAAGCGTTGCTTGAAATCAATGGCGTTGGTGACATTTTGGTGCAAAGTATTGGATTGTTTTTCTCCAAAGAGAAAAACAGGAGAATCATAGATAAGTTAAAAGAAAAAGGCCTGCAATTTCAACTTTCAGCAGAAGAAACCAGGCTGGAAAGTACAATTTTGGAGGGTAAAAAAATACTAGCTTCAGGTCGGTTAAATCATTTTAAAAGAGATGAGATAATGGATTTTGTAGCTGCTCATGGGGGCACTTATTCCAAGTCTGTTTCTAGAAACCTTGATTTTATCATCGAAGGAGAAGAAATGGGCCCTAGCAAGAAGGAAAAGGCCGAAAAGCTAAAAATTCCATTGATTTCAGAGGAATCTTTTTTGGAAATGTGTGCAAAAAAATAGAGAAATAAAATAAGAACAGATGAAATGGATAAGGGAATATTACGTAAAAAGTACTTTGGAAAATCCAAAGAAGAAGCTGACCCAAAAATCCATCTTATTAAATACAGCAAACATAAAGACCATATCTATAATAGCCAGCAATAAGAAAGAAATTGAAGCGATTACTGAGATCATTCATTCCGACTTGGGTATTGACATCACGGTAATGGGGAATTATTATGACGAAAAATCAGTAGATGAACAGGCTTTTTCTTATAAAGATTTTACTTTATTTGGTAAACCCAGAGAAAAACTAATTCAATTGCTTTCCCTTACACCAGATTTGATTATTTTTACTCCTGAAAGGCTGAATTACTTCACCTTATTTTTACTACAATTGCAATCGGCATCTTATAGCATGGGCTTTTATAATGAAGAAACAGAGCCCTACTTGGACTTGATGTTAAATAATGAAGAAAATGATATTCAATCAGGAACAGCACTGTTGATAAAATATTTAAAGCAGATCAATTAAAATGAAAAAGTTTACAGGTACCGGAGTAGCGTTAGTAACTCCTTTTAGAGCAGATGGAGCAATTGATTACCCTGCTTTGGAAAGTGTTATTGAGCATGTAATTCTGGGCAATGTTGATTATCTGGTAGTTCAAGGTACTACAGGTGAGTCAGCCACACTTTCTGAAGAAGAAAAAATAGAGGTTTTGTCTTTCACCAAAAAGATTAATCGCTCAAGAGTTCCCATTGTCTATGGTCTTGGAGGCAACAATACAGCAGGGATTTTATCTGCTTTGGATACCATTGTTTTTTCGGAAATTGCTGGTCTCCTATCCGTTAGTCCTTATTACAACAAGCCGAGTCAAGCTGGTATAATTGCACATTATGAGGCTTTGGCAGACAAGTGTCCGGTACCGGTAATTCTATACAATGTACCGGGAAGAACCATGTCCAATTTAAGTGCCGATACAACATTAGAATTGGCCAGACACAAAAACATAATCGGAATTAAAGAAGCTAGTGGTGACCTAGAGCAATGTATGCGAATTGCCAATGGAAAACCTGAGGACTTTCTTTTGATATCAGGTGATGACATCAACACTACTCCAATGAGAAGCATTGGTGCGGAAGGTGTGATTTCAGTGATCGCCAATGCCTACCCTGAAATAATGGGTGCTATCATTCATGGAAATGGGGAATATTCCAAAAAGGGGACCTTTAGTTTACTTGATATTAATCCGCTATTGTATGAAGAAAGTAATCCTGTAGGTGTGAAATGTTTAATGGAACATTTAGGTATTTGTGAAAGTAATGTTAGACTTCCACTCTTAAAAGCCTCAAAGGAACTTAAAAACAAAATAGTATCCGCTGCTGGAAAAATCAATACAAATCAATTTTACTCTCCACATTTGGAATAAATTTAAACCTGAAATAGGTAATAGGTAAGCGATTAGGTCATGAAATCACTTTAAAATCAGTCAATCGTTACTATTTTTTTGTGTTTTCAGCACTTACTGAGAAAGTTCAGGAAGCTCTATTTTAGCTACCTACCGTTACTTTACTACCGCTTAGATCCGCATTGAAAAAATACAGAAAATAAAAAGGGGGACTTAAATTAATAAGTCCCCCTTTTTATTAAATCTTTAAATCAAGTATTCTTGATCTCCTGAACTTCTTTCCTAATATCCTGAGATACATTTTTCAAATCTTGCATGCCTTTCCTTACCCTTGTTCCTGCTGCTTGATTTTTCTTATCATAGAATTTGTCAAAATCAGCTTCAAGAGACATTATAAGATCTTTGATTTCATTAAATCTGTTCATAATTAAAAGTTTATTTAGGTTGATGATGAAATTGTTTTTTTATTCAATATAGTTAAATACTTTATAAATTTACAGTATAAGCAGTATTTTCTGATTTTATTCACCAAAAGATGCTGCTAATTCTGTTGTTTTATAATACCCACTGTTTAATTTTTCTTTTATCGCCTCAAAAGCTGCAATTGTTTCTACTACATCTTCAATACTATGAACCGCAGTAGGGATTAAACGCAATATAATCATTCCTTTTGGAACAACAGGATAAATGACAACAGAGCAAAAGATATTATAATTTTCTCTTAAATCCTTGCTTAACGTTGCTGCTTCGCCGACTGTTCCATTCAAAACAACAGGTGTTACAGGAGAATTGGTAGTACCAATACTGAACCCCTTTTCTTTTAATCCATTTTGTAGTGCATGAACAATCTTCCAAAGGTTCTCCTTAAATTCAGGCCTGTTCTTCAACAAGTCCAAACGTTTCAAAGCCCCTTCAACCATGATTAAAGGAAGTGCTTTGGCAAATATCTGAGAACGCATGTTGTATTTAAGGTAAAGAATTACCTTAGCATCTCCTGCAATAAACGCGCCAATACTTGCCATTGACTTAGCAAAAGTGGAGAAATAAAGATCTATTTGATCCTGAACTCCTTGCTCCTCACCGCTTCCAGCGCCAGTTTTACCCATGGTCCCAAAGCCATGTGCGTCATCTACCAAAAGTCGAAACTGAAATTTATCCTTAAGTTTAACAATTTCCTTCAAATTGCCCATATCCCCGGTCATACCAAATACTCCCTCAGTAATAACCAAAATACCACCACCGGTTTCTTTACTTAATCGCTCTGCTCTTACAAGTTGTTTTTCGCAGCTCTCCATGTCATTGTGTGGGAAAACAAATCTTTTTCCCATGTGCATGCGCAAGGCATCTATAATACAAGCATGGCATTCACCATCATAGACAATTACGTCTTTTCGATCGATCAGTGAATCTATGACACTCATGATTCCCTGATAACCGTAATTAAGCAGGTATGCTTTTTCTTTGCTAACAAATTCGGCCAACTCATTCTCAAGCTGCTCATGAAGATCCGTATTACCAGACATCATTCTGGCACCCATTGGGTATGCTGCACCCCATTTTGTAGCAGCATCTGCATCTGCTTTCCTTACTTCCGGTTGATTCGCTAATCCCAAATAGTTATTTAAACTCCAATTCAGAACTTCCTTTCCTTTAAATTTCATTCTAGGAGCTATCTCACCCTCCAATTTTGGAAACATGAAATATCCTTCTGATAACTCGGAATGCTTGCCCAAAGGACCGAGATTGGTGTTCAGTTTTTCAAATATATCCAATGTGTATTTACTTTGATGTTTAACAAATTACTAATTAAATAGGGTAACAAACGCTCAAAAATAAGGTTTTTAAGTGAATTCAACAAAATATCATCAACTTTTGGTAATTCCTGTTTTCAAAGCTTCTTATTTATATAACCAAGATGACTAAATTGATGCCCTGGCAAGAGCTACCTTTAGAGGTAAACAGGAGATCTGAATAGGACTGAGGCATTAAAAAGAAATAAATGACAACCATAAAAGCTGGTTTTGAAACAAAAAAAGCAATAGACAATTTATTGCGTGATGGAATCAATCAAAATCAGCAAATCATTGCTTCTTGCGATTTCACCATAGTTTTAGGTTTAAAAGACAAGTAAAAAAACGAATCTCATTATGTTAATTAGCGATAAAAATATCATCCTATCTTCCAATTCACCAAGAAGACGACAGTTACTAAAGGACTTGGGATTGAAATTTGAGGTGAAAACTATGCAAACAGATGAAAGTTACCCAGAAGCTTTATATCCAGGAGAAGTAGCCTCCTATCTTGCCGAAAAAAAAGCCAATACTTTTCTTCCACATCTGAAAAAAGACGAGGTATTGATAACAGCTGACACCATAGTAATCGCAGGTAATATCATCCTCAACAAACCCCAAGATGAAAAAGAAGCGATAGAAATGCTCGATTTAATCAATGGAAAAACCCATCTGGTAACCACAGGTGTTTGTATAACAGATTTAGATCAGAAACTGACATTTTGCGATCAAACTGAGGTGCATTTTTCAAAGCTATCCAGCGCGGAAATTTCCTATTATATCAGGCAATTCAAACCATTCGATAAGGCAGGGGCCTATGGGATTCAGGAGTGGATAGGATTGGTAGGCATTGACTACATTAAAGGGTCCTACTATAACGTAATGGGACTGCCGGTAAACATGGTCTACCAGACTTTAAAAGCCAACTATAACCTGGTGCTATAATTAACAAATAGGTGTTTTTCTTATATTTTACTGAAAACGGAAATACCCATTTTAGATCTATCGCAGTCAAGTTTAAAAAATAGAAGAGGTATAATATAGAAGGTAAGACTTGGTCTATTTTTCTTCGTTTGATAATCCCCACAACAAAACTCGCAAGACTTTTTTCGTCGGTAACAAATAGTAAACAATAAGAAGTCTGAGGGGCTTCAAGAATAATAATCACGGGAGAGAACTCGTGGAATAGGAAAATAATGACAGTACCATTTTAGTGGTATTGTTGCCATTTTTCTAGCAACAATACCACCAAAATGCTGATCTAAAGGAGCTATTTAACGGTATTTTACCACGCCTTTGAATCCGGATTTAAGATACCACACTTTTAGAAAAAGCCTTTAGAATTTTCTCCACGGAGGTAAAAAGGTTTTTCGTTTTTTGTTTGGGCTTGGTTATCTCTCCAACAGCACTAATTCTCATCACTACCTTATCCTGCTTGGTGTCAATAAAATCTATAACCAATTCCCCCATATCGTATTTTTCAACACTGTACGAACTCCTTCCTGCATCAAATGGCATCATATAAGGACTGTACATGCCATATCCAGAATAGGGACTCATCATTGACCTATTATTAACCTCTTTCTGTCGATCAGTAAGGTTTGTATTATACCTTACAATAAGGTCAGGATTGGTTTCATTCTGCTCAAAACCCATCTCTCTCATCCCTTCAGAAAGCCTATGATTCAGATTCTCTTCCAAAACAGGAGACTCAAAAGCATTCTTGTCGTAATATTGATTGATGACATAAAATGTTTTGTAGGCATCAATACTTGCTACTTCATTTTTTTCCAAAAAGACCCTTACGGGGCTACAGGAAGAAAAGAAAACACCAAGGGATATTACCAATAAGCTGATTATATATTTCATAATTTTTACGTTAATTTCTATCTTCAAGACGAAAAGAAAACGGGAAATGTTGCGGTAAAGTATAAATTGTAATACGGCCCAAAGGATTCTGACCCGAAATAGCACATTTTGTTACAAATACATCGTATTCTTGTACCTATGACCGTGGAACTAAATTGTGATTTGGGAGAAGGAATGCCTAACGACAATGCCATTATGCCCTATTTGGGAAGTTGTAACATTGCTTCTGGCGGACATACAGGTAATGCCCGTAGTATTATAGAAACCATAAAACTTGCAAAGAAAAATCAGGTCAAGATAGGTGCCCACCCCTCCTATCCTGATCGCCCAAACTTCGGGAGAATTCCGATGGATATTTCCTTCCCTATGCTTCAGGAAAGTTTAATTCAACAAATTGGTTTAATCAAAGAGTTGGCTTCCACTGAAGATATGCCATTGCATCATATAAAATTTCATGGCGCCTTGTACCTCTCCAGCCTGACTTCACAAAAATTAGCCAAACAACTTGCCCAGCTTATAGCAGATCGTTATGAAGGTGTCCTGCTCTATGCACCATTTGGCTCCTGCATGGCTGAAGAGGCTATTCGGTGTAACATCCCCTTAAAATACGAGGGATTTGCAGACCGGACCTATTTAACTGGATCCGCATTGATTGGCCGAAAGCAAGCTAACGCTTTATTAACCAATCTGGAAGCTATAAAATATCAAGTCTTGTCTATGATAAATTTCGGCAGCATATGGACTATCGACAAGAAGGAGTATAAGATAAAAGTAGATACACTCTGTATTCATGGTGATCACCCCAAAGCCCTCGAAATAGCCCAATTACTTGCTCCTATAATTCAAATTAGGTAATAAACGAAAGATGAAATACCAGGTACAAATCTTCTCCCAAGGACCTAAAATCATTGAGCTACATTGGCCAGAAATCATTGCTGAGGATATTTTATTGGAAATAATTACCCTTAAAAATATTATTGAAAATAAATGGTGTTTGAATATTTCCTCCATCTATCACAGTTATCAGATTTTGAGTATTCAGCTTAAAGAGGGAGCACCTACTGCTGCATTCATTGCTTGGCTACAAGCGGTGGTCCAACGACCATTGCCAAGGCGAAATTTGCCACAAAGATGGATTTGGACGATTCCGGTATGCTATGACCCGGAGGTAGTGCCCACACAAAGCAAATACCTAGAAGAGAAAAAAATGGATTTGGAGACATTGGTTAAATATCATACCTCCCAAAGCTTTCTCTTGTACTTCTATGGTTTTTTACCTGGCTTTATGTATTTGGGAGGATTGCCAAAACAATTGCATATCGCAAGGAAAAAAATTCCCGATAGAAAAATCATTCAAGGAAGTGTGGCCATTGGGGGATCTCAAACAGGTATTTATCCTGTTGACAGTCCTGGTGGTTGGTATGTAGTGGGCAAAACACCTGTAGCAATTTTTGAAAATGGCAAAATAAATCTACCTTTTAATCCTGGGGATAAAATTCAGTTTGCAGCCATTTCTTCACAACGCTACACGGAGATTCAAGAAGGTAGTATTCATGATTGGGAAAAAAAATCATACCATGGGTAAGCTAATTTTTATTAAAGCGGGATTATTCACTACAATCCAAGACAGTGGCCGGTTAGATTTTGTGGGTAAGGGAATTCCTTTGTCTGGTCCTATGGATGAAGAAGCTTTCCATCTTGCCAATTTACTTGCCCGAAAAGATCCCGGTGCCGCCTGTTTGGAGATATATATGGGGAACATTAACCTGTATTTTACCGAAAATTGCCAAATAGTATGTACCGGCGCCAATGTAAAAATAGAAGTTGATTCCAAAGTATATGCAACCAATGAAATCATCAATGTTTCGGCCTATTCAAAATTAAACCTCTCTTCCTTCAGCCAGGGGCAATGGCTCTATATGGCCATTAATGGCTCTTTTATAAGTGAAAAAGTTTTGGGTAGCCAAAGTTTTTATCCAAAAATTACCCCATTGTCAAAATTCTCCGACAATGAAATTTTATTTTATTTCAGTTCACCATCTTTAATACCTTCGGACTTTGCCAAAATTAAACCCAAGGTTTTGCCCCAGATGATATTTGTTCCTGCCTATCGGGGTCCCTCCTTTGCCTCCTTGAGCGAGGAACAACAAATTGCATTGATAAACACTTCATTTACGCTGTCTACCATCCAAAATAGGATGGGCATCCACCTGATAGAGAAATTAAAGCATGAACTTCCTGAGCTTATTTCAAGCCCTGTTTACCCTGGAACGGTCCAATTAACCCATGCCGGAAAAATTATCATCTTGATGAAAGATGCCCAGGTTACAGGGGGATATCATCGGATTTTACAATTATCAGTAAGCGGTATTTCAAGACTTTCCCAGCTTAAACCCCATTCTAAATTCAAATTCAAGCTTTTAGAACATTGATGCATAGCCTAAATTTAATTTCTTTTTTTTGCGACAATGTTGACAAAATCCCTACCCAAGTTAGCTACCTAACGTTACTTTTCCCACGTCTTAAAATCTGGGATAAATCGTTTTGTAATTGTTAGCGGTAATATTGCGCATAGATCCACCCGCACAATATTGCCAAAAGGAAAGGTCTACAATGATTAACATTGTCAGTGCTCCATGTACTAACAGGTGTAAATACAGTTGGTAGGCCTTTAGCTTTTTTGCTTCTTTCGCTGCCACCCAACTGCTGGGTTGCAGTACAAAATCCCCCAATAAATGGGCTAAAATTAGCTTTATTAATACTATCATGACATGAATTTTACTACTCTATTTGGGAAGTAATGCACCAATGTTTTAATCACTTCAAAATTGGCTATGGAAAGTCTGGCTCTAACGGAATTTTGACTAATATTCTCCATTCTTTCAACTCCTTCTTTAATTCCTGCGTCCATTGGCTTGCTGGAGTTTTTCTTGAATTGATCAAGTCTCCTGTTATTATCCCTATCATTAACAATTCAATTTATCTATTTATTGATGGATATTATATTTTATCAATAAAAAAAGAGATAAAAGGCTAGATATTAACCATGAATTGGTCTACTACACCCACAATACCAATAAGAATAAACCCAATCAAACCGGTCATTAGCACATAATAAAGGGTAGGGAAAATAGTCTTTCGAAGCACAATCCCTTCTTTTCCTAATAACCCTACGGTAGCAGAGGCCGCTACTACATTGTGTATGGCTATCATATTGCCAGCCGCAGCACCTACGGCCTGTAGAGCTAAAATCCAAGTGGGCGACATTCCAAGGTTATGCGCCACCCCAAATTGAAACAAGCTAAACATTAAATTACTCACAGTATTGCTACCAGCGATAAAAGCACCTAAGGCTCCAATAACTGGGGCGAAAAAAGGATAAACCAAGTGCCACTAATAATGGCGCTACAATGGCAGCAGGGGTGCCAAATCCTGCTGCGCCCTCAAGGAAAGAACCAAAAAGCCAGACGATGATAATTACCTGAATTCTCCGATCTTTACTGATTCCATAAAAACCATCCCGAATACGGCCTACTCCCCCTGAAAATTTCAGGAAATTAAGCAGTAAAATGGCACCAAAAACTATATACAGAATATCAAAAGTGATAAACAAGCTTTGAATAGCGGAGGCCAAAATGGTCACCAAAGACATGTCCCAAAACGCAAATGCCAGAATTGCCGTAAGCAGGAAGGTCACCGGCATAGTAATTTTGGCAGCTATACGAAAGCCAACTAACATAACTGATGCTACCAGAATTGGAAACGCGGCGAGAAAAAACAAAAGGTTTTGTGAAATTTTTAGGGGCTATTGTGAAAATTAAGCAAAACGAATCATACGATAAAATCGAGGTTTTCTGTCATCCGCTCCCCTTTTTCATTCAAAAGTTTAATGTATAGATGGATCCGTTTATCCGCTACTTTTAAATCCACATTGTTAAGGTTGATATTCAACAAATCTATAAACCAAGGGATTTTCTTTTCCTCCCCAACATATTTCGTAACAATAGATTTAGCTATGGGAAGTGTGGTAATTTTAGAAGCTTCATACACATCTTTACTATTGGCTTCCAACAACTTATCATATTCCTCTTCAAGCAATTTATCAAACAATTCTTGGGTAAAAATAGCTCCTTTTTTTACTCCCGAACCTATATCAGCTGATGTAATCTCTGCTTTTTTGTGCAACCACTCCCAAAGAATACTCAGCCTAATTTCACCTGTTGCCATGTCCTCCATTAGGTAGAGTACATTTTCATCTCCAAAAAAATCAGCGGGCTTTAATGCGGCAGCCTGCATGCCTTGCCCAAAAGCATTGCCGTATTGCAAACCTACACTTAAAAGATTTCTTGCTCCACGAATGGTTCTGGGAGCTGGTTCAAGATAAATCAAACCATCCGCATCTTCTTGGGTATAACTTAGCTTTTCAAAAGTTCTTCCCATCTGATTGGCCTGATCCTTTTTTTCCCAAACCGGCCGAACTATATGAACCATTTTCCAATGGGCCACCCATTTCCCGCTGGCCCCTTCTCGAAGTTCTCTTTCAGCACCTGCCAAGGCTTTTTCCATACTTGCGTTTACTCCCTCCGGTGATCCAACGGGAATATTTGGCTCCATACCTCCTTGCCAGAGCGCGAAGTTGCCATTTAGATCGGGCGTATTAACAGCCCTTCTTACCCTGTCTTCATAATTTCTCATGTAGCCATAGGTCATACCTATTGATTCAATATTGGGATTAATAAAAGATTGGTCCCAAGCCATGGCGTCGGACACGCTATTGATATAATCCCAGCGACCTGTGTTATAGCCTACAAAATGCTTTCCTATGGCAGCCCTGATTTCCATTAATTGATAAGTGGCTTCAAGTTGCTCCACCAATACATACACTTTTACTGCCCCTTCAACTAACCCCAAATGGCTTTCCAAAGCACTGATCATTCTGTTCCACAAAGCAGCTTCCTCTGCAGTTTGAATTTTAGGCAGATAAAGAACAATAGACGATTCCGTAGCCATTAGGGCATGTGCATTATTAACCACATAAAGTACCAAGTCTGCAATAGAAGCAGAAAAGGAAGCTCCATCACTGAGACGTATATGCCTGTCATCAAGGTGAAGCCCCCTGGCTCTGAAAATCTTGGTCGTAAAATTCAACTGCGTCCTCCAATCCTGAATTTTATCCTTCCCAAAAAATGTTTTACTCCAATTGTTCATCTGAGTAGCCACCTCTTCAGCAACCGATAAAAAAACAGGTGATCCGTGTAGGGCCAGTTTAAGGTTGCGCTGATTGTCAAGTGACATGGTGGAAACTTGTCCTAAGGCATCTTCACCATCAAACATCCAACCATCTGCACCTGAGAGCAAAGCATAAGCTACATTTCGAATACTACTTTCCAGGCTTGCATTTGGTTTTGCTCCTGGGCCTGTACCCTGAATCCACTGCCGCTGAAGATCCGGAGGAATTACTGCTCCCTCAAAATTACCCGCTCTGGCATCACTTACCTTAATATTCGTCCCGGGAATGTTGGTTTCAGGGTTTAAAAATGCTATCCTACTTCCATTTTGACTTCGCTCTTTTCTTCTGCGGAGTCTTATATTCATCAACTTTTTAACTTCTTCATTAAATGGAGTCATGACCGCTAAGGCTTCTAATACTCCTGAGGAATAAACATCCTCATAAATTTCTTTTAAATTATCCCTGATAATGATTGCGGAATTATTCATTGCTTAAATTTAATATTGGTTTGTAAATTATATGGACTCGTTAATGCATCGTTTTTCTACCTAATCCGAATTGATCTCCTTTGGCTATAATTTTGCCATCTTGAAAGTGCAATTCGATCATCTTTTCACTCGCTACATAGTTGTTGTGCTCATCCTGAAGCAGGTGAATGATTTTTCTGGTTTTGACGTCTATTACCTCTCCACTAGAAGGATATCCATAGCTGCCGTCTATGCTAAAGGTAATCCAACCAGGCATGTCCTGCAATGGAATAGTAGTGAGTTGCTGGTAAGGTGCTGTGGCTTGAAACAGGTGCATCCGCATGTTATGACCATCACTGATCCAGATTTCTTTTTCATCAGGTGTTAATCCTATCCCATGGCTAGGGTTTCCATGTCTTCTCACCGGCCCTTTATCCCAACCTTCAACTTGAATACTCGCAAGCACTTTGCCGGTTTTTAAATCCCCAACTTCAAACCCGAGAAGTTCATTAACATTGACAAATACCAGGCTTTCCTGACTATTTATCGTAAACGGCCTAATCCCATGAGAAAAGGGACCGATTTTCTTTACTATGGTATGTCCTTTCGTTTCTGCAACGTATAGAAAGGGTGAGCTAATATCGGCCATATAGGCAAAATGCCCAGATGGGCCATAGATGGTGTTATGTGCTCGATCGTAAACCTTTATTTTAGTAATAATTTCTCCGGTTTCACAATTGACTACATTCCAAAAATCCTTTTCTAGAGAAGGTAAATACATGGTCATTCCATCGGGTGAAATGGACATCCTATCTGCTCCTCCATCGAAAGCCTTCTCCCAGATAATTTTCTCAGAAGTTAAATCCAACCGCTGTACTCCTTCAAGGGTGCTGATATAAGCACTATTCAGTGGAATGCTCACTGCTATTCCCTTAATATTTGACGGCGTACCATCTTGCTTTAAACCTTGTAAAGGAATTCTTTTTACAAATTTATGGCTATTATCTATATCAAAAACCAATAAACCATGACCGCCATAGCCTAAATAATTTCGGATACCCGGAACTGCTACATACAAATACCTGTGTATCGGCTGCTCCTCCACAGCTGAATGGCCTACTTTAGCAAGTGAAAATGTTGGATTGAAAACGGGAAAAATAAAATAAAAAGCAATAAAAATAAAACAATAGTATTTATGCGAAGTCATATGCCTTTTGGGTTTTGGGTTAATTTTATGGATACATGTAAGGTTTTAATCCGAAGTAGGCAAATGGCTTCTTTTTTAAAGCCGACCAGTATTCTAATTATTTTAACACATACTACACATCCATTTGTAAAATTTAGCTATCAATATCCAAGATAAAAAAATTGCGCAAACGATGTATAATAAAATTCAAAATCTAAGAAAATGTTTTGCTTTAACCGATATTATACAAATAGCTATTAAGGATTTAATGATCAGATGTGCCCGATTAAAAACACTATTGATCTGATTTCGACCCAATTTCATAAAAAATCATCATCGGTAGACTTAGAGATTGCTTTGAGTGGAGAATGCCTTGGGACACCTTCGACAAGCTCAGGGGGCAACATTAGGTGGGCCTGCAATACCCTTTTCCACCTCAGCAACCCCCAAAAAGGATTCTCAGTGACGATTTAGTCTGTTTTAAGACGATCTTACCTCGAACTCACATTATTAAGTAATGTAAGGATCATCCATTTGAGCAAATTTTATTAAGTGGCATATAAAAAAACCACGGGTAAAAACCCGTGGCAATTAATTATAGGCAAGATCCTTTCTACGTAATTTTCAAAAGTCTAAGAATACACGTTAAGCAGGGTTTCCTAGATTTAGGTTTTTCATTCCTTCCTCATTAGAGAAAGGTTGATTTCTCAATCGTTGACCAGAAACCTTGTATATGGCATTGGCAATAGCTCCTCCTGTAGGAGGTAAAGCAGGCTCGCCCAATCCTGTAGGATCAATACCATTGTCTATGAAATGGGTTTCAATCTCAGGTATTTCCTTCATTCTAATCAAGCGATAAGTATCAAAATTCTTTTGATCCGCTACTCCATCGGTAAAGGTCAAATTGGTATACATGGCATGGCCCATTCCGTCTAACATCCCTCCTCTTACTTGCTGATCAGCTCCTGTGGGATTGATTACAATCCCACAATCTGTTACTGCGTAAATCTTATCCAAAACTGCTTTACCATCAACTATTTTCGCCTCGGCTACCTGAGCCACATAAGATCGGTGAGAAAAGTAAACACTAAATCCCTGAGAGACGCCTTGTTTTTTACCCCAACCTGATTTTTCAACCGCTGTAGTAATTACTCCTTTCATTCGGTCTATATCGTAGTGGATTTCTCCGACAGGACTGGTTTTGGCCTTGTCCAGAAGTTCCAACCTGAAGTCTACGGGATCCTTACCCATTGCCTCGGCCACTTCATCAAGAAAGGATTGCTCAGCAAAAGCTAAAAAATTAGTAATTGGCGCACGCCAAGCATTTGTGGTAATGGAGGATTTATATTCCATTGACCTTATTTCTAGATTTTCTATGGCGCCTGCAGGGAAATTATTCTCCCGGGTAGAATTGCCGGAATTCATACCAACACCACTCAATTTGTAGCCAATTAATTCATCCTTACCATTTAAAGCCGCTTCAAACCTATACTTGACAGCAGGCCTATAGGCTCCACCAGTAATGTCGTCTTCCCTTGACCAGGTTAACTTCACAGGTGCTTTAAGCATTTTTGAAAGTTCTACAGCCTCTTCGACGAAATCTGCTCTAAGCCGCCTTCCAAAACCACCGCCAAGCCTGGTCAATTCCATACTTACCTTTTCAGGTGCAATCCCACAAATCTCTGCAGCGGCATTTCTAGCCTTGTCTGGTGTTTGTGATGGCCCTATCAATTCTACACTGTCCTCCTTCACATGTGCAAAGAAGTTCATAGGTTCCATTGGGCTATGAGATAAAAAAGGACACTGGTATTCACTTTTAATTATTCTTGCTGCATTTTTGAAGGCTGCATCCACGTCTCCGTCTTTTCTTTTGACTTCAGCGGCACCAGAATTAAGCATTTCATCAAATTTGCTATTGTGAAATGCAGTAGATTCTAATTCCTTGTCTAAAGGCTCATAAGCTATTTTAAGCAATTTTCTTGCTTTCATCAAAGGCCAGGTACCCTCTCCTATCACTGCCACGTTGTCTTTGAAAGTAACTACATCTTTGACCCCTTTAATTTTTTTGGCTTCGTTGGCATCTACACTTTTTAGCTTCATTCCAAAAGGAGGCCGTTGAATCATGGCATGAAGCATATTATCACGGTAAACATCCAATCCATAAAGAGGCTTACCTGTAAACATTGCATCATTGTCCACATTTTTAACTGGAGTGCCAATGATTTTAAAATCTTTTACCTGCTTTAACTCGACATCTTCCGGAACGGGCAATGCAGCAGCTTCATTGGCAAGTTCTCCATAATTAAGTTTTTTTGAACCGTAAATTACATTTCCTTTATCCGTTTTCAATTCGGAGACCGGTACGTTGAGACGCTTTGCAGCCGCTTCCATAAGCATTTGTCTTGCCGTTGCTCCTGCCTGTCTTAGTCGCTGCCAGGAATGTGGCATTGCTCCAGAGCCACCAGTAACCTGCCTATCGTATTTTTCTGTATCTAAAAAGGCTTGTTGAACCCTAACATTTGACCAATCTACATCCAATTCCTCAGCTACAATCATTGGAAAAGAGGTTTTGATGTTTTGCCCCAATTCCGGATTGGGAGAAAAAATCACTACATGGTTGGTAGGAGAAATGGATAAAAAACTATTAAAATTAATTGCTTTGTCATAAATCTCTTCGTTGCTGATGACTTTCATTTTAGGTGAGTCACAAGCGGACCAATTAAACCCAATCAATAAACCACCGCCAGCCGTAGCTGCTATTTTCAAGAAATCCCTTCTATTCGATTTTAGTGCTTTGTCCATCGTTATTTGATTTTAGTTGATGCCAACAATACTGCTTCTTTGATTCGATGGTAAGTACCACATCTGCACAAATTCGCATTCATTCCATCTATTACTTCCTCCTCTGAGGGCGAAGGATTTTTCTTAAGCATAGCTGCCGCAGTCATTATCTGACCTGCCTGACAATAGCCACATTGAGCTACATCTACCTCTTTCCAGGCTTGTTGTACAGGATGGTCTCCATTGTCTGAAAGTCCTTCAATAGTTGTTATTTTAGCTTCTCCAATAGAAGAAACAGGCAGCACACAAGACCTTACTGCTTCCTCATTTAGGTGAACTGTACATGCGCCGCACTGAGAAATACCACAGGAATATTTTGTTCCAATTAAACCCAAATTGTCTCGAAGTACCCATAACAGTGGGGTATCCGAATCCACATCCACTTCATAATTTTTGTTGTTGACTTGAAGTTTGTAGTTAGCCATTTTTTAATTTCTAAAGTTAAAATTTTTTATAAAACAAATCTATGACGATTATTCCTAATCGTTACCCTACTCATCCAGCTAAATTCAAATTTAATAAAATCTGATCCAGTTTTAAAAAAGATATTTGAAACTATAGATAAATGCTGAAATATTTTGCATAAAATCACAGTAACTACCAATCTATAATTAATCCAAATAGACAAAGGGTACATTACAAAATAATTCTTATGATTTCTTTAGTAAATCATATTATAATCATCAAAATATGGTGTTTATTCTTTTGATATTGAAAAATAATTAATTAAATTTTGAGGTACAAAGAATCAACACAATATTTGATCCTACAATTTTAAATAACAAGTAAAATGAATAGAATACCAGGATTACTGGTTTTGGCCGGGGTTTTATTGGCTGTCCTGTTTCTTTATTCCAATCCTGAGATATTGGGTAAAATTTGGTTGTATATGGTCGGCTTTATAGGTTATTTGGCCATACTATTTGGAAAAGGGTACGAAAAGATAAAAGACTTGTTTACCATCAGCCAAACAACAGAAGAAAAAACAAATGCAAATCAAATCCTGAATCCAAGCATTGAAAAAATTAGAGAGGCTATTAAGCCCGATATCCAAAAAGCAGAAACGGTATTAGAAAGTCAGGAAGTAGCGTCTCTTCCCAATTCTTTGATAACTATTCTTAGGTATGTAGATGATGGGAATACGACATTGGGGCTAATGTTCATTAACAAGGTTTTTTTTGCTTATACGTTAGAGGACACCCACAACGACGAAAAAATACCTGGAGGCACAAGGATTCCAGAAGGACATTATCAACTAGGTATTAATAATAACCTAAGTCCCTTGACAAAAAGGTATAGAAATAGGTTTGAATGGTTTTCTAACCATATTGAAATTAAAGGAATACCGAATTATGACCTGGTTTACATTCATATCGGAAACAATCATAAAGACACCAAAGGATGTATTTTAATAGCGGATGGAGTAAATGCAAGACAACCTGAAAAAATGATTCTTCAATCACAAAAGGCCTACGAAAGATTTTATAAAAATATATATCCCAAAATCGACCAAAATGAGCCGATGGCTATCAATATACTAAATGAGGAATGGTTCGAAAGGGTTTCCAACACTTCTCATTTAGAAAAAGCCTAATAATAATTAATTCTTAATAGAAAGACCACAGACCGAAACACTCCATGGAAAATGCCACTTCACCTCCTGAAAATCAGGATAAAAAGCCATCATTAATATCGGGACGCAATTATATTTATATCCACATTGCTGCGATATTGATCATAATGCTCGCCATACTTTTATTCATTGTGCCAAGCATGGAAACCACCAACCATACATTTGCCAATGGATTCGTTGTTATTGTTGCCCTGAGTTTCATTTATGGGCTTGTATCTAGGCATATCAGTCCCAAGGTAAAAGACAGAAATCCTAATTTTAATCCTTACCATACCTTTTTCTTCAGAGGAACGTTAATCCTATCCATAATTCTGGTCATTTTCGCTGTGTTAGGGGCGCTCTTTGTATATGTAGAACACGACAACCTTTTTCAGGCTTTGGGCCTTGCCACAATAGTAATATGGATCGCATTGTTTTTAATCTACTTTATGTGGTCCGTTTATCATTATAATATTAACTACGGACTTACAGACCAGGACTGGCAACGAATATATGATTTCAGGGATATGCAAAGTAAAGGTATACCGGTAAAACCTTCAGATTTGGAGATGCCCGAATACAACCCTTATAAAAGTCAAACTTTTGGCCTTCCTCCTGGAACGGTTAGGGGTATGATTGCATTTACACTTTTGATGGGTGGCATGTCACTTTTAATTGTCAGCTTTGGCACTCAGTACACCGGTGTGGATGCTGCCTTATTGAGCCAGCAGTTTGAGTTTTTTGAAACGGCCTTTTTAATGATGATCGCTTTCTATTTTGGAGATAAATCTTTAAAATACTTGCGAGACAGGTGGACACCAAAACAAGTTAACAATCAAAATGGCACCAGCAATCAAAGTGGAAATGAGTATTCCCTTTCTTCGAATCAAGCAAAAAATTCGTCTATTCCAATGGACGAAATGGAAATTGACAATGCCTATTTTGATATTGAGGACAGAAATTTTTCCGTTGAAAATGGTTATGTAAAAAAAGAAACTCCGCCAGCTACACAACAAAGATCCATTCTTTCAACTTCTTTTGAAGCCCAACCAGAGTTGAATTTGCATAGGGAAGAGTATGTTCAAATAAAGGACAATACCAACAATAAATTGCTTAGTGATATGGATATCAGAATAGCGCTGGATGAATTGGAGGAGAAGGACAATATCAAGATTAGTTTGCCTGTCATAAAAGCAATTGTAAAAGTAGAATCTGCTGGTCGTGGCCACCTAAGTGACGGAAGAGCAAAAATTTTATTTGAGGGGCATAAATTCTGGTATTGGTTAAAAAAATTCAATAAAGACCCGAAAGCATTGAGTGTAGGCAACGAGGATATTATTTATGAAAAATGGAATAGAACACATTATCGAGTTGGTATAAAGGAGTATGACCGCTTGGAAAAGGCCAGAAAAATAGATCCCAAAGCAGCTGTTTATGCAACTTCCTGGGGATTGTTTCAAATCTTAGGTGAAAATCTTGAACACAATATTAAATCCCGCAATTACAAAAGTGTGGAAGAGTTTGAGTCCAGACAGCACGAATCAGAATATTTTCATTTTCTGGACTTCCTGGCCTTTATAAAAATCAAAAAAGTTCGAGGAAAAGCCTTGATAAACTATATTTCGGAGGAAAATGAAGGAAATTATGATTGGGAATCCTTCGCCTATGGATACAACGGAAGTGGCTATAAAGTCAATGAATACCATATTAAAATGAAAAACTTTTATGAGCAATTCAAAAAAGAGCAAACATGGACAGCTTAAGAAGGCAGTGGCTTTATATAGTAACCATTGTCATAATTGTCTTTTCATCTTCAAGCTGTAAAGAAGAACAAAGAGGATTGGTAATTGGGAAAATTCAACAAGCCAGTGATCTGGTTGTGACGGAATTTGTCGTAGACAAAGTGGTTTTCGGGAGAAAAGAAAAAAACATTTTTTTCGTACCTGTCAATGAAGCTTCTTTCTTGGCGTATTCAAGGGCCAAGATTAAAACAGGCATAAATCTGGAGCGTATAAGAGAAGAAGATATCTTAATTGAGGGAAATAAAATAACCCTCTATTTGCCAACAATAGAGGTGATAAATTTCTCTTATCCGCCGGAGGATTTTGTAGAAGATTCATTGGTTTCAAACCCAAAGCGCTTCCTAAATTCAATTAACCTGGAGGATCAGGAGACCTTTTTCAGACTTGCAGAAATGGACATTCGTGATCAACTTCCCTACATGGGCTTGGTCGAAACAAGTCAAAATCACGCCAGAAAATTGATGTTTACTTTATTGAAGAGCTTTGAGTTTGATGAGATTTACATTCATTTTAAAAGTGACTCATTGAAAGTAAGACAAATACAACTTCCCGACAATACTATAAATCCATGATACGTCAAATCCTAGGTAGTGCTCGCCTGATACTACAAATACTGTTGGTAGTAGCCGCAGTGGTTTTGATTTACTTGTGGAATCCAATGAACCTGTTTGGCGGAAAGGCTGTATTGAAGCCTACGGCAAATATGGTTTCAGAAATTAGAGAAATAGGAGAAATGATAACCGCCGAATACTACGGTGAAGTATTAACTTCTATTGATGAAGTACAAATCGATTTTCAAAAGGGGCCGCAAATCACCCTTCAGGCAGAGGCCACCTATGAAAAGATTTTAGAAGAAATAATAGATCTTAGAAATTTTCACAAGCTGTCTGTAGAACAGCGATTAGAGATAGGAGATCCGGACAAAAAACTCAAAAGGCGGGATAGAAAAAAAATATTAGTAGATGAGGTTGGAAAAAGCAATGTCCTTGAAAAGCTCAACTACTTAGGAGATTGGGAACAAACCAGCCGATTGATCTTTTTTGACGAAATATTGACTTTTATTTACCTGAAGCAAAACGATAAAGAAGATGTTATCACAGATCCGTTAAGGGAAAACAGACTTCGAAAAACACTGGAAAAATGGTGTAAAGCCAAGCCTGATGATTTATGGGACACCGCTTTATTCACTTCGGATTATTTTGCCAGTAAATTGTCCGAGCGGCCTCGAAGGGAAGCCAGAAAAAGGTTGGCCATGATAGGTAGAGGAACAGTAAAAGCAGGTTTTGATTTTGAAGGCTTGCAAAGTCACATGTATTACTTGAATGAGGAAGTGGGTGAATTACATATTTTCGGCCTTGCGCCTAAGATCCTTAATGCAGATATCAACCCTTGGTTTATTCCTGAAAAAGGGATACCTGGATTTGATTTATTAACCTACAATCGAAAAGTGGACTTTAAGGACAGTAAGAAAGTTAAAATCTATGCGGTCCAAAAGCTTAAAACCAATGCATTAAAGGCTGGGATAATAGAACAGGCTGAATTAAATGGAGGACAAACCATCAGTCGGCTTATCAGTTTACTTACGGATGTGGAAGTTAAAAAAGTTTTTTTTCACCATGATGAGCTCATAGATTTAACGAAGGAAATTCAAAAAGATAGATTCATAAGTTATGAAGAGGCCTCTTTATTCGAAAATCACCTTAAATCTGAATTAGTTAAAATCGACTCACTAAGAGAGGTGACAGCGGATCGATACAACAATAGAAAGCTTGCAGATACGAAGTGGAATACAATGGTGCAAATGCTCAAACAATTACAGACCTTTGAGTTTGAATCACAAATTCCACCTTATAATTATTTTGCCACTTTATGGTACCGTATCAGAGAGGATGGCCTTATAGATGATGAAGAGTGGTTAACCATCAAAAGCGTTCATAAGAACTCCCAAAACAAACTCATTGCAGAACTCTGGGCAAATAAAGATACTCTATTGTTAAAGTCTCAGTGGAATGAAGGCTTATTCCAAGTCTTGAAAGATTCTTTACCCATTGGAAAATACGTTCCTGATACCTTGTTTTTGGACGATTGGAATGCTAAGAATTCAATATTTCTTGTGAAAGATGTTACTGCATTATCAAGTGATACAGTCGCTTTTTATCAATTTGAACTTGATAAAGAAAGAAAAGACAGCCTTTTACATTTGATTGGATTGGAAAAGTACAAGCCCAAAAGTTGGGAAAGCTGGATAGCTGACAAGGAAAGCATTCTCAAGATAAGTCAAACTGACTCCTTCCATAATTTATATCCAGATCCTTCCAAATTCTGGATCGTAGATAAACGATCTCCTGATTTGCTTATTGAAATTAGTATTCCATTGGAACAGCTTACTTTTCCCAATTTATTAAATCTTGATAGCATCAATAAGCCAAATAACAACCTGGAAATTGGCCACCATATTCTCTTTAAATCTTCAAGAGATTTTAAAACCGATATCCAACAGCCCAATCAATTGAGTAGCTTGAGTCAGGAGCAGCGCTTAAATCTAGAAGTCTATTTAACTCAATTGTATACCGTACACGAAGCCTACCATAACCGCGACTTTCTAACGAAGGCCAACCGTTGGTTTACCAGCAAAATGGAAAGTAAATCTGGGATTCTGGACAAATTTAAATAACAGCATCCCCATTGGTCTCCTCTAAGTGGGATAACAATAGGAATTCCTCACGCCTATTAAAAAGTGTTGCCATTGAACGATATCAATCCATTTGGCTAAAGCATAGCCGTGCTATGTTTTAGCCTAGAAAAGTATATTAATTACTATTTTGGAATATTTCCATCATGCAATAGACTGTCTATTATCTATTTAAGGTTTAAAGTAAGTTTCAAACACATTCCCAGCAAAAAATTTCCCAAATGACCCTATAGCTTTCCTTCCTTCTTCATTATTTTTGGGGTGAAGGGATTTAACTGTTCTTAGTTGTTTGAGTAAGTCCGAAACCTTAATTACCAATTTGCCTTTACCCACAATGTTACCTCCGGACGTATTGCCCTCGTATAAGGTGATAAAAAGCGTGGTGGTATCCTTCCACGCATCCACTACATTGTTATTGTAGATGTCCTTAAAACCTTTGAAAAAGTAATTTTCTCCTGAAGGACTAATTAGCTCCGCATTATAATTCATGCGTTTTCTTTCCTTATCCGCTTCATCCTGAATAAATAAATTAAAAACCCCATTGTAAGCAGAAAGTGGCTCTTTACTAATCGCTGGAGCAATCATATTTCCTATCATTCTTCCAGCATGATTCTCATCCGCCACAAATGCATCAATATCTTCTGTTTGTATGGTCAGGGTAAACTCAAAGGTGGTGTTTTCTAACTTCCCTTTGGCAAAGCCTTTTTCAAAATCTACTGTTTCTCCTAAGCCTATAAATCCTTTCATGGTTTCCGTGAACTGTACTCCTGTACCGGGAGTTTCTTCTCCTTCTGAAGTGGCGGGAATTCCAAAGTCATAGTTCAATTCGTACCCTTTCTCCGCTGCAATTAGCTTACAGCTTCTCTCTGCCAATGCGCTTATCGTTAAGAGTGGATTGGTTCCTACTGGTCTGGGAATAATTGCACCATCCAATACATACAATCCTTCGTGCAAATCGGCGCCATTTTCACCAGCAAAGACTTGTCCTTTATGATTCACTACGCCTCTATCAGCACTTTCCCCCATGCCGCATCCTCCCAAGGGGTGAACGGTTACCAGATCATAATTCATTAAATTGTTCCAGGTAGGGTTTGGTATTTTTGTACCACCAAGGGCCTGGGTGGCACTGAACATTTCGCCATTGACTTTCTTGAATATCTCCTGCTTACCTACTCCTTCCCAGTTGAGTGTCAACTTACCTTCATCATCCATTTTCATGGTTCCATTTCCATCATCATGTGTCATAACGAGGTAGATTTGGGTATGGGCTACGGCTCCATGAAAGGCACCCAAGAATAAACTTCTAATTTCTCTTAACTTTTCTTTAAAATAATCTTTAAAGCCTCTGTCGGTATCTTTTCCTGCTAATCTAGAAAAAGCGATCAGTGCATTGGGCATAATGCTCCTTATCGGACCGGGAATTGTCCCTTCTTCAAGGGTCATGCCATCCTCCAGATTCTCTCGCTCCCTAAGGTCTATTACACTGGTGATACAAGGTCCAACGTTGGCAATCTGGTCTGTGCCTTTTTTACCTAAACCAATTCCATTAATTCTTTCATCATTATTATAACCAAAGCCAAGTACGTCCCCATTACCTGTAAATCTCATGCCCAATCTATTGGAAACTTTCAGCCCCATTTTCGCTGATCGGAATAAAATTTCCGTAGAGCCCAAGGAGCCTGCACTAAGTATTACATTTTTAGCTTTGATGAACATAAGAGGTGCATCAAAATTGTCCCTACCAATGCCAATAGGATGATAATATACCTGCCAACCCGCTTGAAACTTTTTGACATACCTGACATTTATCGAGGTGTAAATTTCGGCTCCGTGATTGTAAGCATCCGGCAAATAATTCATTGCCGTAGTATTTTTTGCACCTACATTACATCCGGTTACGCAGTCCCCACAGTTGGTACACTTCGCTTGCCTTACACCAACATGGTTGATTTTGTTTTCGAAATTTACGTTAATATCCAAAAGTCGAAATGGAGAAGACATAAAATCGGCGGATTTACGCATGGCTTCTGTCTTTTTAAGTACCGGATAGCCATTTTTATTCTCCGGATAGGGATTGGGTTTCAGCATGTCCCGTGCTCTACTCACACCCTCTTCAAATGAGGCTAGATCCTGCCTTATTGCTTCTGGCCACATTTTGTCCTGCATCACCCTATCCTCCGGCTTGATGGAGACATTGGCATTTACCAAGGAAGTTCCTCCAAGACCGCATCCTTTAAATACATTAATGCCATTGCCCATGGTGAACTCGTACAGCCCATTTTTTTCAAGACTAGTGGATTTACCCCTTACAAAATTCATTTCTTTGGAAGCATCCAAAAGGGTATCGGGAAATTCACCGGGTAAAAATTCCTTCCCTTTTTCAAATAGACAGACGGATTGCCCTGCCCGAGCCATCCTTGATGCTGAAATACTTCCACCATATCCTGATCCAATGATTACATAATCGTATTCAGGCTTAATGCTGGCTAGGGGTTTAGCTAATTTTTTCATTTTTTATAAATATAGGGTCCTCTATCAATTCATAATTTATGGGACCCCCTTCAAAATGAGGTTTGTCTTCAGTCCCTATTTGCTTCCAATTGCTTACCACTTTCTTCACCCCAATAGGGTAAATGGTAAGCCCCTCTTTATCAATTGAAATTCTTAAAAAGTTTTTATACCCCTCCCACCGATAGGAGGAAGATGCTTCTGTAATGTGGTTTTTCAATAAAATGACACTTATGGTCAAGTACAGGCCGAAAAAGAAACAACTGATTAGCCCACCAAAAAGTATCATTTCAGCAGTAAACAACATTATCGGTAATGCATCATTGACGCCCAAATTCCAAACATTAAGGTTCAGATAGGAAAAGAGCCATAGAAGGAAATAAAAATTGACCAAATGTAGGAGGCCATGAATCCCTCCAGCAATATAATTTAGGTTTTTTTTGCCCGAACTGGTATCTGTAAACATTACAATACCAAAAAATAACAATAGATTAAGAAAGAGAGCTGATGGAAAGTGTAATAAAGTAGCACTTATAACATTATATATCTCTGAAAATTCATTGTTAAACAGATTATATTGTGACAGATTTTCCATAAGTGTCGTACCGTCAGTAAACTTCGTTTGAAGTATCCAGGAGGTAAAAACATTATAAATACCGAAAAACAACAGCATTGTACGGCTAAAAAACGGAAAAGCCAGGTTTAATAAACTTAATTTGACCGAACTTGATTTTGGTGGGAAGGTCTTTTCCAGTTTGGCCTTTCTGTTATGGATGGCATGAATTTCGTTATGCAGGGTATGGGTCGGATGCATAAAAGCGCCCCCTCCTCCTGCTGTTATTAATTGACAGGGCTTGGCATCATCCTTTACAGTTTCATACCTGGCATAATGATGTAAATCGCCGGTTAATATTAACTCGATATTTATGTCCTTATTTTTCTCTTCGTATGTTTTATCTCCTTGCCCTAAAAGGACCTTGTCAATAAAAAACTGAAGCCTATCAAAAGAATCATTTTTAAGGTCAAATGATTTATAGACCCAGGATGGCTCTGAGGTACACAATATCACCTTGCTATTGGAATTGAAATGTTCCTTCGCCATTTCTTTAAAATAGCAAATTTGAGGAAAATCAATATCAGCATTCAATTGGATATCAATCGCTATTATCCAATAGTCATAAGGTAATTTGAGTGCAAAATAGCTTCTATTTTGTTGGGTTTTCCAATTGCCAAGGGAGCGCTTTTGTGTAAATAGTCTTAGAAAATTTGTCAATCCATCGTACCAGTCGTGGTTTCCAGGGATAGCAAAAACATCTGGCCTGTCAATATTCATTTTGTTTTTTGGAAAAGCGGCTGTATAAGGCCCCTTTAGCCTATTGTCATACTCAATGTTTTCCGGAGTAGGATAAACTTCATCTCCACCCATTATCAAAAGATCCCCCCTTTTAAGGGTTTTCCCCCGAAGGGTTAAATTATCTCTGGCCAATAACTTGGCAAGCGTAAAAGTGGGATTAAACCCATCGCCCAAGTCAGAAACATAGTCAAACCATAATTCCTCTTTCTGAGAATAATCAAAAGGCTTGGTTTCCTGGTCGAGTGCGGCTTGCAACTCTCTTCTATCCGCAAAATTACCGAAAACTGAAGACAATACAGTTTTGACACCTGTAAAAGCCAACTGCTTTGGGTCATACCAATTGACCATTGGTTTTCTCTCAAACTTCATTTTGTAATATTTTTTTTATCATTCCAAATTTAAACTTAATTCCCCCATTTGAACCGCTTTTCTTTTTGGCCAAACTAAGCCCTACCGCCTTTATCCTTGATAAAAAGGATTGATGGAGTTTACCTTCCATAAAAACCTTTTTATTTCCTTCTTGACTTGAATAAACCCTTACCTCAACCGATTTGAAAGCAAGTCCCATTAACCAAGACCAAGGACTTGAGCAGCGCAACTCAGCTTTCAGCAAATAGCGGTTTTCTTTACTGGTCAAACTGGTTTCAATACCAATCACTGTTTCACCAGGTGCTTTACCAGTCACTTTAACCTTGGTTAGCCCGCCAATCATTTCCTCCGCTGTATCTTTATAGTGTAGACTAGAAAAGGCTTCAATGCTTTCCACTCGATTCACAATGGTTTTGCGCAGAAAAATATAGTAATCTACTTGTTGGTTTTTATCCTTTTGTAAAAGCAATCCTGAGAATTTCATGGGCAAGCACATGTAATCGCCAGAGTCAGTTGTCTGTGTAGCCTTAAAATCAAGAAAATCTCCATTTTCAGGTTTCTCTAATAGATAATTTTTGGTGTCCTGGTATCCCATATTTATTAGGGACCTTGCCGTTATTTTCTTTAGAAACAATTCTGGATCAAGAGGTAAGGGTAGCTTTGGTTTTACAATAAATACTTGAATCGGCCTGGTCTGACCAAATGGAGAATTTCCAAGCGCAATTAACTTATTTATCCATTTAATTTGCTCAAACTCTTCAAACAAGGCACCATTGGCACTCATTTCTATAGAATGAACATATTGATTGAGGGAACCTGGTAAGTAAGCGGGATAATTGCCTATCCCCCAAATCAGCCAAATATCCTCTGCGCCTCTTTTGACCGCTTCCAATAAGTTTGCATCCTTAATCCAAACCGCATCAATAAACCAATCATTATTGACTTTTAGGGCTGGCATTAGGATAGGTAAGGAAACGCCAGCCAACAAATGGTTTTCTTCTAGCTGATCTGTCGAAATCGTGTTGACCGTCTTCTGGGTGAAGTTACAAACTGAAAAGGTGACAGGTAAATTAAATTCTTTGATCTTTGCTACACTTACCTCAAAATGTGGTAAAATCTTATCCCTAATCCCATCTGCATCTCCCAAGGCCTTTAGTTTCCACGGGGTAAAGTATTCTTTCAGGTTTATTAAAGAGGTAAAATGATTAAAGTTTAATGACTTCCACTTTTTTAGAATTTTATCCACAGGATGGCCTGTAGCCAACATGGCTGCATTGAAAATACCTCCTGATGCACCGTCTGCATGAGAAAATACAAGTTCTTCCTCTTCCATCGCTTTCATTACACCGGCCTGGTAGGCAACACGCATGCCCCCACCAGCCAATATTAATGTGCGTTTTGGGTGATTGTCATTTTGTTGGTTAACAATTAACATCCTGGTTGTTTCGTTTAATTTTGACCTTTTTGATTCTGTTTTGAATTAACAGAAGTAAGTACTTCGATAAAAAGGTCTATTAAGTATTGGAAGCATTGAGCACCCTCAAATAGATAATGAAAACCACTCCTGAGAAAAGATCAAAAATGGCTACAGACATGGCCAGAATAGAGAACAAACCATTAAACACTCCTATAGTTACCGCTATAAATGCCCCAAATTTCTGAAGTGCTGACCATAACATAACTTGCTTATTGGTCACCGAACTATAAACGGCATGCAGCACCATTCCTCCAAAGAGTGCCATGAACATACCTACTATAGCAAAGAAATGAGCTGAAGACGGTGTAGGCACCTCCTTGCCAATAAAATCAAGCATGAATGATGGAGCTATCATTTGGACCAAACCGGAAACCAATGTTATGAAGGCAATTAATACCACCAGCAGTTCTGTGTACCGGGAAGATAAACCAAATATTTTTTTCTCATCCATTGTTTTGGTGTTTTCTTTTAGCTTTAGCGATGAAGAAATACATCGTTATCAACCACATTAGGGTAAGGATAATCCAGCGGATATCATTTAGCCACATCCATTCAGAAAGTAGTGCTTGCAAGGTGCCTTCATCAGTTAGCCCGGCTTTAAATTGGTTATTAACATCTTCTATATAGAGCTGCTGGATCAATACAGGTGCCAAAAGTCCCGGAATCCAAGCAAGAGGGACCCATCTAAGACCCGATTTCCATTCCGTAATAAGCATGATCACTAATGCAATTGCCATTAAAGGAATGGACACAAAGAAGAACTTTGTAGCAAGATCCGTCTGAGGAATAATCGCATCATAATAATTGGAAAGGTTCAAGGTCATTGGGTAATTCGGAAACCAAAAATAATGCAATGACCAGAACATTCCTAAATAAATAGAGGAACAAAAGAAGATGTAGGCATTATTGATATCTAATAATGTTTTTTTTAGCGGACTCATCTTATAGTTAAATTTTAAATACGAAACTTTTCATAATCAGAGATAGATGGGTCTGGTAGCCACTCCTCTGTATACCCAAGTGGATAAACTGACTCTAAACCTTCGGTCATTACTTTCGGCGGTTCATCATAAGTCATAAACCAGGATTCGAAATGATCATCCAATATCCCGTTGGTTTTTGGCATAAAAGTGGTGAAAAAGGGATCTGGATTGATATCGATATTCTTTAAAAAGGCTACTTTTGGATGGTCTCCAATAAAAAGGCTTCCTTTCGCCTTACCCAGCAGGTTAATACCTGCCTTTGATTCAAAATAAATATAGGAAGCCATCAACATGTTTCTAAACCTGCAATAATTGGTTGCTCCTACTTTTAGCTTAATCGAGGGAGATTTAGGTTTATTAATTTCTATTCTGAAAGCAAACTGCCCATCCTTTTCGTATTGACTGGTCACTTTGTCCTCCGTGACCTTAAAATCAAGGTTGGCTTTGTGCTTGGGCATTCCCCAAATACCTTTTCCTCCCTTAACAGATACCTCGCTACTTACTGGAAGATCCAATATGTACTGCCCGGTACCGTAATGCCCCAATAATAGGGCATTTAAAATTCTGGGGGCTGGTTTGGATCCATGGGTACACGCAATGGCAATGCTGTATTCTATGTATTTACCTATGCTGGTATCCAAGTAATTGATAATGGTAATCATCAATGCAGCCCGACCGTTAGGCAATTTCATGGCATGAATCTCATTTCCAGGCAATAGCGCATTGGCTTTCTCCCAGTCACATGAAAACCCTACCATTAAGGCTGGGGACTCAGAAGAGCTTACAGGCATGGAATAGGGTATACCGTCTACCAGAGCATATCTACCGGTGTAATTTTTAATTCTTTTTGGGGGCATAATTGCTTATCATCCAAGTTCAAGTTCATTAATCATTTTAGGGAATACATCCTTATGCGCATTTTTTCCAAAAAACACATCTAGGTGACTGTAATCATCCAATAAGTACAATTTATGTAATCCTGGCTGTAATTTATTTAGGTACTCATAGGTGTTTTCCTGACTTTTGGGTAAAAAACATTTGTTTTTCTTACCTGCAAACAATACAAACCTTGCCGTTGTCATTGGTGCCTTTTCTGTATAACCTCCTGCTCCTTTATCATTTCGGACCAAGGCACCACTCTTAACACATTTCTGCATGTGTGAAAAAAAAGACAGCGGAACATGGGCAAACTCATATTGTATCCAATCTTTTGTTTTGTCATCAATATTACCAAGTTCCCATAATGCAGGAAAGCCAGATCCATAGGTAAAACTGACCATTTTCCCGACCAAGGAATCTTTTTCCCAATGCGTAGCTTTTACTACCCTTAAGATCAATTTCGATTTAAAATCAGGAGCTCTCAAGCCCCATTGAGGGTCGAGGTATTTGAAAAATTTACTTACCAATGGTACGAGCAAATTTAGTTTGATTTTAGAATAAAATGGTACCACAGGATGTAAGGAAACTGCATTGCTAATGATTAATTTCACCTCCGGAATAAGTCCTAGGATGGATGAAATCATAAAACTCGTACTTCCTTGGCAATGAATAATTGCCATTATTTCTTTTGATCCCGTACGTTCGACGATCTTTCTTACAGCCGCAGGATGATCATATTGAGCCACCTGATCTAAATTCCACTCATTTGGTTCAAAGTGAATACTTCCCCGCCAGTTTTCTAACCAGACATCATAACCTGCTTCGGCAAGCGCATGAATAATATTATTACTAGATGGAGGATTGAATATATTACTACTTACCCCTGCTCCATGTACCAGTAAAACTGGCCCTTTCGTTGCAGAGGGAGACAGTAGATGCTTCAAATCACAATGGAAGCCGTCCAATGCTTCAAAGGGTATAGTTTCGAAATAATGACTCATTTAATTAATTTTACTTACCTAAATTTAACAAAATAAAATTAATATCAAATGCTATATATATAATATTATAACTATTAAACCATGGGAATGTACTATTGGGGAATTTATTTATTGGTTTCAAATATTCATTGCGAAGAAGTTTTTCGTTAATTCACTCCATAAACAGGAGGAAAATACAGTAAAAATTTAGGCTTTTCTGGAGTGTGGATGATAATTAGAGCCCGCTTAAAAACCTGATTAGATTTTCAAATAAATACAAGGGTTTTAGTATAATTCAGGCTTGTTTACTTTTATAATTTGGCATCCTACACGCTTCAATAGAGTAGATAATAGGCTTTCTATGTTAAAAAATAAGGCAGTAACAGTGTACGCCCTGCCAATTTGACCACTAGAATAATGGCAGCTATCCATGATTGGCTTGTAGCTTTTAACTTTGCTTGGATCAGGTTCATTCAGTAACCATTTTTTGCCTAACCAAACATGTTTGCTATCGGATTAGATTTTTATGGGGGGGGTCACTGCCTTTGAAGCTTGGTTTTTGCTGTTGTCAATGATGCCTATCCATAAGAATCATTCCTATCCAGTTTGAAACAAAATTACCAGACCTTCAATTATGTACTGGTTTTGTTGGTAGGGTACTGACCCAAAATTACCAGAGACTGGAACAGACTTATTAGCCAATTGGTTTTCCTTATATGTGCTTTTAGATCATAAGCCAATGTGATTTTATTATCAACCCTTTAAAATAAATTACAATGAAAAAGTAATTTATTTTAACCCGAAATATGCAATAGCTTTTCTTCTACTTGACGAAATCACTTCAAAATCGGTCAATAATTCCATATCAAGATCCCAAAGCTATTCATCTTACAAATTGCCAGTATTTTATTTGCCGCAGTTGCTACTAACCTAAATTAGGGGTAAGATCTTTAAAAAACAGTCTAAATCGTCACTGCGAACCCTTTTTGAGGGGTTGCTGCAGTGGGAAGGGTGTGGCAGTCTGTCTTGTCCCCTGAGCTTGTCGAAGTGCCCCCTGAGCTTGTCGAAGGGGTCCCACGGCTATCTCCACTAAAAGCCTACCGATGAGGTATATATTTAAGTAAAAGATATTCAATAAGTTGAAAATACAAATCGTCATCTTGATTTCTGCATTTCGAAAATGTTAAGCCTACCGATGACAGATGTTAAAACTCACGAGTAAGGGGCCACTGGCATTAGTGAAAAGCCGGTTTCACTGTTGAGCTTACTGGAGGCTAATGCCC